>Ga0213921_1000413_pt1 | contig 14325 bp, 19 predicted proteins | sample McNCre2017MG_FD_165041 | JGI IMG/M metagenome (GOLD analysis project Ga0213921, IMG submission 165041) | Freshwater microbial communities from McNutts Creek, Athens, Georgia, United States - 20-17 MG | ecosystem: Environmental > Aquatic > Freshwater > Creek | place: USA: Georgia | collected...
TGACCAAGACTGAGAAGTATCTGACTGACCTAACCAAGTTTCGGATGTGTCTGGTGTAGCACCCCACCCATAACCTAATACAGTACCGACAGAACCTGATGCACTTACCCCAATTATCGCCACCGAAACGCTGTTTGTGACGCTGCCAATATTTGATGTTGCTGATACGCCAGTAATCTCTTGGAAAGTGATTACTTCAACGCCGAATGTTCCAACAGACAAGGTTGAAGCATTACCACTCAAAGCAAACGAAGTATTACCGCGAGATATGGTTCCATCAGAAATGGTTGCAGAGTTACCCGATACGTCCAGCGCCATAGCTGGGGAAACAGTACCAATCGATAGATTTGTAGAATTACCAGTAACTGCTTTGGTACTAGATACAGAAACCGATCCTGTGGCAAATGTCGCCACATTGCCGGTGATTGCAACTGTCCTAGACGTTGTAACAGTGCCTACATTGCCAGTGGCAATGACACCATCTTCCTGCTCTGAAATATTGACAAGCAGAGTTCCAACGGCTCCAGTTGCCTGGTTGCCCCTGACAACTACATTGCCTATGCCATAGACGCCCTTGCCGTAATAGCCAGAGCCATACGCAGCCATATTGCTGCCCCCAGGTTATGCCAGCCGAATCAGGCCGGTGCTGGAGTCATTTGTTGGCATGGTCAGAGTGAACGTACCAGCAGTCACTGTCTGTGACCCAAATGTATGTACGCTGACTGCCTTATTACTCTGGCTAGAGTTATAAATTAATACAGCATCAAAGGCTGTAGATAGCGTCACGCTACTAAAGACAATACTTGCGCTTGGAGTGATAAACGCGGTAGTGCTAGTGGATGATGGAGCAGTGCCAAACGTAACGACAACACCTCCTGCTGTATATCCAGTGCCAGTTACTTCTCCAGTAGAGCTGTAAGCAGTTGTAGAAGCGTTAACGGTTGCGCTGGCTAGGTACAGGGCAGCCTTGAATGTATCTGCTGTAGCAACCGTATGCGCAGGCACTCCAGTGCTATTAAACGCATGGACTGCGTTTAGCAGATCAACCTTAAACGATGTACACATTGCCTGGGTATTTGCCATGATGTATTCCTATCCAATCATCGCCGCGACACCATCTGCCGCAACGTTCTTTTTCAACAGTACATGAACCGATCTATGTACCAGTTCACCATCTAACCAGTATTCAGTCCAACTGGTTAATTCATTTTCAGTATCAATTGATCCCTCTTGCTTTACCAGCAAAGAGTCATCCATTTCACCCTTTGTAGTCGTAACAATCATCCAAAGCTCCTAGCTCTTGCAGCCATAGCACCACCAGAAGTAGCGCCACGATCATCCGCTGTCTGGACATCAGTTAAAGCCCTGTCATACAGGTTTGACCATACGGGTATTCTCGCATCATCCTGCAAGTATGGAGCAGCCTGTAACAGACTTCCATAAAGGTAAATGTCAGGACTTGATGTCAATAGCCAATTAGTCGTTACTGTGGATGACAACTTGGTCAATTTAGCGTAGTACACCAACTCAGTGGTATACGTTGCATCTGGAGATGGAACTAGCCTGATCTGGCCACCGACAATTCCAAAGTATTTAGGACGTGAGGAAGATGAGTATGTCCTTGATAAATCATCCAATGCGTCAATAGTCTGAAATACCAATGGAGTAACAGGGTTTGTGCTTGTGAGCTTGAGTGATTTTGTTTCTAGGAAATCATCAGGAACAGCACCGTACTCAGTAGAAAAATTGGCAGTTGACCTAGTAACCATCTGCCTGGTGCGCAATTGGCGTTCAATCTGCGCCTCGGCCAGAGAGATAAAGTCAGGAATAGCAGACGTAAGGTCGGTGCGGTTTAGCCAGTCACCGATGGATGTTTGTAACTCCGTGTACGTTGTCAGAGCCATTACGCTGCCTTTTCCTTTTCCTCAAGGTCACGCATTACCCATGTATGGTCGTGCTTGAATTCAAATGTTCCAATGTGACCAATCTCTTTGCTTACGTCATGGTCAATGTGGATTCTAAACCCTGCCTCTTTAGCTTTACGGCAGAAGAAAATGTCCTCACCAATGTACCCGCGCTCCTTTGGACGCCACGGAGTCTCAAACCAAGGCTCTGATAGCTTTTCAAAGACGTTACGCTTAATCAGCATAACTCCCATGCCAATGGAGCCAACTTCCTCAATTCCAGTGGAATCAGGCATGGTGTACACCAGCTCCCGAGTACCGTCAGGCTTGTAATTCTGTGCGGTCGGTCCTGTAGGCATTCTGCGACGTGCGCAGTTGGTGGCCACGATGTCCAGATCGTGCTTTAGCAGCCTTCCTACCATGTCCTGTGGAAAAGTCATATCCGAGTCAATAAATAGGATATGAGTGCAGCCCTCAGCCATAGCGTCCAGCGCCAAATCAGCGCGCTGGTTTTGTATCAGCGTGCCCTGCATGATCTTTAGAGATACAGCGTCGGTGGTGCTGATGGTGTGATAAGCCACCATGTTCACCAAGCAATAGGTGAAGTTGGTGTGGACCATATCACGCGCTGGCGTGCAGACTGCTACATAGTTCATACTTGTCCTGGTCGAGTTCTAAAGTATTGGTTTTCTGGGTCGTTAAGCCAGCGTTTCATGTACGCCTCATCTTCCAACTTACCCTCTGCCTTGAGTTTGAAATAAACACTCAGCGGTATGGACGCCACGCGGCTCCACTCACCCCACCTGTCGTGCTTCTCGCCTTGGTTATAAATGTCGCGGTTTTCTTTAATGATTGCCGTTACATCTTGACTTGTCTGTATGGTCGCCTTGTCAGTAGCCTCATCATAGTGCCACGTCCTAGTAATGCCAAGGTCTGCGTTCTTGTCAAATAATATTGAGTCGCTCATCTAAAAAAGGGACCAGGTTTCCCTGATCCCTTCCATGCTTGATTACGAAGTAATCAGATCAGCAGCCAAGCCGTGGGCATTTTCAGCCAAGACTTTATGGCCCCACTCTACGATCAGCATACGCTTCTCAGCGTCGCCAGTCTTAGCCAGCTCGATCTGCTGGTAAGGACGCAGAGTAGTCATCTTTGCGTACTCGGGATCAATCACCCACGCATCACGCTCACGCTGGAAGCGGTTAGGAACCACTTGCACTTGACCGAAGTCGCTGACGTAAATGTCGGCCGCGCCAATGATGGTTGCAGGACGATCACCACCGTTCAGGTTGTAACGTGCAGAAGCGATACCAGAGAAGCCAGATACGCGCTGCTTGTTAACGGGACCAGTCATCAAGATTTTTGGAGTGCCGCCAGCAGTCCAGACTTGCTGGATGACGTTCTTCAAAATGGTCTCAGTGAAGGTACGCACGTTACCGTCAGTACGGGCGCTGTTAGGCAGAGTCGTGTACGAAGGATTCGCACCGTTAGTCTGCATATCAACGTTCGTCTTGATAAACGCACCAAGAGAAGCCGTACCGCGTGCAGTGGTAGTGTTACCAGCAGCAGCAACTGCACCATTGAGCATGGTGAATTCTTGGTCACGCTTCAACTCAGAGCCGCGCTTGGCGATCTGATAAGCCAATTCAGAACGGCGACCGGCCTTGTTAACCACTTCCTCAGTTGCCGACAAGACGATAGTCTTGCGGGAAATCTGAGCGTAGTTTTGCAGACGCACGGTTGCAGTAACAGCGTCAAAGGATGCAACATCGTCACCCTCCAACTGCTTGTTGGCTGCTGCGGCTGCCAAAGTATCGGTTTGCCACTCGAACAGAGAGTTACTGACCGACTCGCGGCCAATGTTGCTCATGTAAGGCGTTTCTTCAGGTGCAATGTTGGTGATTACATTGCTCAAATCTTCACGGATACCCTTGGCATCAAAGGTGGTGAAGGTGTTAGTTACGATTGCCATAATTTACTCACTTCAGTAAAAGTTCAATTGCGGAAGCCGCATCGTTGATGCGACCAGTTTTTGCAAGACGCTGTTTTGCGCGAGTAGCTTCACTTGTTTGGGAGACACGGCCTGCTGCACCTGGCTTGGCAGGACGTGGACCATTGTTAACCACCGGCTTGATGTTGGTCCTCTTGGACATCATCTGCTCGTACAGTGCAGCTTTACGCAGCACGTTAACGACTCGGTGGTCGAATATGTTCTTCAGTTCATCGGTGCTAAACCCAGCCTTTTGGCCAAAGTCAATGAGCAATTCCTTCTCTTTTTTCGCCTTATTTGGGTCTTTCCAATCAGGCAAAACCTTCAGCAGTTCCTCTTGCTGTTGTGCAAGAAAAGCCTGCATCTGTTGAGCTTGCTCCTGCTGTGAAATTTCCGCTAGACGCTGCTTTTCAAACTGAATAGCCTGCGCCTTGGCTTGGTTTTCACGCATCACCTCTTTCTGCCGCACCCACTCGATGGGGTCCTCTTGGTAGAGACGGTCCCAATCGATATTAGGTTGCGCGGCTTGCTGAACCTGCGACTCCAATGCCCCTAACAACTGAGCGTACTGACTACGCTCGGCGCGAATGGCCTCTGCTTCCGACTCGACTTGGCGTCGAATTTCGGCAATTTGCTGAGTCTTTCGCGTGTAGTCCTGAGTACGTGAATATCCCTTTTGGAGTTCTTCCAGGGTTACAGTAACCTCTGTCCCGTCAACCTTGACGGTAAAGGTCTGATCCTGCTTTTCCTCCTCAGAATCGTCACTTTCCTCTGACTGTTCGCTATCCGTTTCATCAGGGGCTGCGTCTGCATCTTCCTCTGATATTTCTTCTAGCGCCGCCGACTCGCCTTGCAGCGAATCGTCCAACGTCTCCTCAATTGACTGTTCTCCCTCATCGGGCAGCATTGCTGAGAGTGCCTGGGCCGCTTGGTCCAGATTCATAGGTCCCGCAGAACCTGTTTGTACTTCTGGCATAAATGTCCTTTACTTATTCGCACGCTCAATGGCACGCTGTGCCACTTTCGCGTTGTCAACAATCTTTTGCAATTCGATCTTTAGGTTATCGATTGCCTTTAGCATGGCCCATGCGACTTCTCGCTTGGCAGACTCCTCTGGTTTCGTAGACCGAAAGTACCAGAGCTGGTCGTTTTCCATCTTGTTGATTGCCATGTTGAAGGTTTCATCCTCCAGCAATTGGCTTGCCTTTCGGCCCTTGCGTACAAGTTCTTCATTTTCCATTTATGCCATTCCATATTGGTTGATGGGCGCAGCCGCTGACATCTGGCTTTGTGCTAGGGTGGTCTGCTGCTGCATTGCTTCTCGGTTTAGATTTTGCTGCGCTTCAATCTCAGCCGTAGAAATCTGTGCGTTGTACTTTAACTCAAGTTCGTATTTTTTCAGATACAAATCTTGTGCCAATACATCACGCCGGTAATCGTCGTCACGAATCATCTGTTGACGTTTAAGCTCCAACTCGGCAGCTTTCTTCTGGATATCTGCCTCGATAGACTTTGCCTGCACCTGCGCCAAGACCTCCTCTGGGGTGGGTTTTGGCTCCGCTGGGGCTGGCGGCTGGTAATCGGCAGGCACGTCATTGAAATACTGTGATGCGTCCTTAAACCCAGACAATTGCACAATCTGGCGCAGAGTATGCGAATACTGCGAAGGTGTAACCAGCGGATTTTGTGGACCCAACTGAGTCAAAGCCTCCTGCTGCTTGGACAAAATCATCATCAGAGCCTGGATACGCTCATTGGTATCGCCATTACCAAGGCCGATATTGATATGGACATCCATCGCTGAATTCCACGCACGCGGGTCCATCTGCACAAACTCATTACGCAGTCGAATCATCCGCGGCTTGTCCTGGTGCGTCACCAGCAGGAAAAGGATTCCCTTAAACAGCTTTTTCATGCCCTCGGCCATCAGGCGCGCAGTCAGTTCAATGCGACCTTGGCTTGCACTGATAGTGGCGGCCACCGCAGCCTTGGTACTTGACTGCAAAGCGTCAGCATTCAAACCCATAGCGGCCTTGCTCATGCCGGTACGGTCCTCTTTGATCTGGTCAATGTAATCCAGCATCGGGAATGCGGCCTGCCCAACAAACGGATTGCTAAATGGTTGCACCATTCCAGGCTGACGCATACGAATCACAGCACCCGTCTCGTTATTGAGCACGTCATCCATGTTGACCATGCCCTCGACCACGGCGGTACGCGGGTGGATCGACTGCGCCAGAGAGTCCAGCGTGTTGCGCAGAATCTCTGACTTGATCTCCTGAATGTCGTGCGTGATGTCGAATATGGACATCGCCTCAAGTGGGCTGGTGTGCGGCTCTGGGTCGCAGGGGAAGTCCACGAATGGAATATAGGACGCTGGCAGGTTACGCACAACCTTGTACCCAGAGCCAATACAGCAAATCTTGCGCAACTCTGCAATTCCATCACCGTCATAATCAATGCGCGAGTACGCCTCAACGTACAGCACGCGCTGCTGCATAGGGTTTGCGCTGTCGTTCATACCAAACGTAGTAGACAGTGGCTGGCGTGCCAAATATTCCTCATTGCTATCCAAATCGGTTGACGTGATGTTGTCGCGCACCTCGTCCTCATCGTAGCCCATCGCAACCAGCTCCTCTATGGTGGCCATCTTGCGGTGGGCAATGATTCCAGCGTCATCAAAAGAACGTGCGCGCCGATCAAGCAGCAACTCCTCTGGAGGCACTGCCATGATGTTGATGCGGCCATCCTTTAATACGCGCTTGATCTGCACATCGTGCAGCATTGGCGCAGGCGGCACAGGCATCTGCTGGCCGGTAACTGGATCAATTTGCGGGGCCATTGACTGCATCGCCTGCACTGCGGCAGGGTCAGGGTAAGAGACAACAATCTTCACCTCTGCCTGCTCCTGAGACAGTATTTGCAGGGTCTCATCGTCCAGACCAGAATACTCCTCAATGCGTACAGTCTCTTTTTCTTCCCACCAGTATTTAGCAATACCGCACTTACGCACCAGCGAATCCTTAAAGATCGCATAGGTGGTCATAAACCCATTGTTATCGGCATTAAATACAAAGTTGGCGTAGTCGGTAGCCTGCTTTGCAGCAGCAACATCTTCTGGGCCCTCTGGCACAAACTCAACAACATTCTCGCTTGAGAAGAAAATGCGCATTAGGCTTGGCATCATGGCAGATACGGTATCTCGCACCTCCATCGCCACCACCTGAGACCGGCCATCTTCTTCATTTCCAAACGGGTCACCACGGTAATACTCAGTACCCTTGGCGCGAATAGGCGACAAGTCAGAGTCCACATAACTCACGGCGTCAGTTAAATCCTGACCAATGATTGCCTCTAACTCGGAATCATCCATCGGCTGCATAGCCGATACATCGGTGGTTATCTCTAGGTCTTTCATACGGGTATCTTTCGTAAAACGACGTACATGGAGTCAACTGCACGCGGTGTGCGCAATAACTCATCTTGCTCTAATTCTAGGCTTTCGCCATACTTTGACAGCCTAAATTCCAAATGCTTCATCTCGAATCGGTAATCTTTCCAGTCCAAATACCAGTGCCAGGCGCAGTAATAAACCCATGAGTTTTCATTAAACGCGCGCACATGGGTCGGGTCCTGCCACGCGCCAAGGCTCAACTCATAAGGCACATGGATATGCATCTCGCCGCCAACATCTAGCAAATCTAAGCAGTTCCTCATGCACTTAACTAAATCAGGAACGTGCTCGAGCACATCTTGCGCGAGTATTTTTGTAAATACACCAGGCTCGACTGTTAACTCACCAGCGTGCGTCTGTATCTTCTGGCCCCATTCAATAGTGCATATATCGCCATGCCAATCGGGGTTCTTATTCTCATTAATGTCCATATTGACACAATCGTCGCGCCAATCACGACCCGATCCAAGGTTAAGAGTTAAACCACTGCGCCGCATACTCTGGTCTGTTCTTCATTAACCAAGGCAATGCCTGGTGTGTTAAATGCTCTGCATTTGTGCCAATTGTCTGGCTGCCAACGTGGTGGACGTAAGACGTAGAAACATAATGCTCAAACCCCTTGGCATTTAGGTCCTCACAGTTAACGTCATCAGAGTACCAGTTAAGCGGTGGAAAATTAGCCTGCTTGAATGTGTCTCCATGTATCCAAGCAAATATCGGGCTAATAACTCCCGCTGGAATAATCCTTGACTCATACTTAAACCGGCACATATCAATGGTCTCGCCATCAGGATTAAACCTAATGTTTTGTACCTGACGCGCAGAATCAGTCCGAGAAGCCACCCATCCAACAGGCAGCTCCATGTCCAGCAATATGTCCACGTCCTCCATCAGTAGCCGGTAACTTGATGGAGTTATAACAATGTCATCATTGGCCACGACAACAGAATCAAACTCCTTAAGCGCAAGGTTGATGATGGCGTTGTAATCATCACCAAAATTCGTGGGCAGACCAAACAACTTAACGTCAACATTGAAGTGTTCAATCACGGACTGAGGCCCGCGCAAATAAACAGGGACCTCTGGGCAGTATTGCTTAATCGATTCAAGCAAAACACCTAGCCCCTTGCCGTGAACGGTGGAGATAACAATGGGGCAGATCACTTGGACTTATTCCTTGCGGATATGGCCTTTGCCTTTGCCCTTGCATCTGCCTTGGAGCTTGCGCCCCACGCATTAAGACTGAGCAGCAACCTAGTAGGCTTTCCGTCCTTCATCTCAGGGCCAGGCATATTGCCCATGCGCGCCAAGAAACTAGCCCGCCGCGGGTTGTCCCCTGACTTGACGGGGGGCTTTAGGTTCATACCCTCTGCCTTGGCGCTGGCTCTGCCCTTGGCGTTCAAGCCGCCAGCAGGGTTCTTACCCTCCTTGCGCTGCCAGGCCGCAGTCATTTCTTCTTCACCGGCTTTGCAGTCTTAGCCGCCTGACGAAAATCAGCCGCGCTTGGCGCTGCCTTTGAACCAGGCTTATTCATCTTCTCGCCAGAGCCAGCCTTAATACGCGCTTGCTTGGCGTGGATATTTGCATAAAGTCCAGGCTTTTTCATTCCTCTGTCCCGCCTTCCATTTCCGTATCCATAGGTTCCTCTGAATCCTTGCTGCCATCATTAGGACCACCAACAACCCACGCATCGCACGTTCTGCTGGCCGCGCACTTGAAATCAAATATCTCGCAATAACCCAACTCAGCCAAGTCAATCGTCCCCCACGGGTCTGCCTCGTTACCAATTCCCTTGGCAATGCACTCCTTGATAGAGTCCTGCACATTAAAAGCCGCGCAGTTACCGCAACGACTCTTTTTCGCGTCCTCTACGCTAACGTCCCACGTATCAGCCTTCTTCTTCCAATACGCCGTATTTGGCAACTCTGGATTCTCAGGACCATACGCCGCAGTAGTAATCGCCTTGGCTCGGTTCTTTAAATTAAGCGTGATGTCCTGCGTGGGCAATGGGCACTTAGTGCTTGTCTTTGACATCATCTGATTCATCGCGCCCTGATAACGCGCAGGCACGTCGCGCATACTTGTGGCCATTACTTCATCGCCTTCTTGGGTTTAATCTTGGCCTCTGACAAAGCGATCGCAATGGCCTGCTTGGGATTCTTAACGACTTTTCCACCCTTGCCCGAGGGCAAGCCGCCAGTCTTAAATTCGTGCATCACCTTGCCAACTTTCTTCTGCGCCTTGGTCATCTTCATAGCTCACTCCTTAAAAATAAGTACGCCAATTATGCTACGCGGGGTATGTTCCTGCGTAGTGTCTGCCCCCACTTGTTACTAGAGGCAGACCCAAATGCACCCGTTATCGCGTCAGAGGCAAACGTCAAGCAAAACGCATCAGCCCTGTCTGGACTTGCCAGCCCGCGCTTTCTAATCTCATCCTTACCCTCAATCTGAATCTTGCCGTTACTCGTAAACGAATACCGCACGGTGGCCAACTCAGATATCAGCAAATCATCCTTGGGCATCGTGCAGTCACGCTGCTCCAACCATGCCTTGGCCTTGTGCCACAACTCAGCCTTCAGGTTCCTGTACGTCCCGCCCATCGCAGGGCTTTCCGATACATTAATCCCGCGCGCAGGCAGATTGAGCTCGCGCAGCCGGTCAACCACACCAGCTCCCAAACCAATCGAGTCCACCAATATCTCATGCGGCCGCTGGCTCGGCATCAAGACCTCATACTCAGACACAATCGCACCCGTCAACTGCATCAAATCCAAATTCTTCCACGTCTTAATCGGCTCAAGGACCGCATTGCCCTGCCTCTTGCACAAAGCAGACCTGTCCGATCCAAACCGCGCAACGTCCAGCCCCCACACCAACCTGGCGCTAACGCTTGGCGTCACATCCCTTTGCGTGGCCATCTCCAACAACTCCATCGGAATCACCGTGTCGTCATCAGACCTGGGAAACTCACCCAGCACGCGAATCCTGTACGCATTGCTTTCCTCGCCATAGCGCGACTTCATCTCCTCAATGTAAGCCTCTGAGACGCGCGGCGAGTCCTCGCACGACACCCGCATCGTCACCCAGTCACCCGCCAAACGATTGTGCGTGTCATAGAAAAACCCGCTGGAGCGCACAGGGTTGCCAAGTAACAAAGTTACTGCGCTGTGGCCAGACATACTTCCCGCTGCGGCCTCAAACACCTGCTCCGGTATACCCGAGGCCTCATCAGCCACCAGCATCACGTTATCTGAGTGAACCCCCTGCAACGCCTCGGGCTGCTCGGCCCTTGATGTCCTAGCCGAAATAAACGCCTCGTTCGGGTACTCTTTGAACTCAATCCTGTCTTGCTTGACCTCCAACTGGTCCTGCAACGCATCAGGCAACTGCTTAACCCAACGCTTCAATTCCGCAAATAAGGCGTCATACAACTGGCTGCTCGTTGGCGCAGTCAGCACCACCTTCACAGGAAAACGCAAAAACGCATACCAAAGAATCGCCCACGCCGCGCCCGTTGACTTGCCAACACCATGCCCAGACCTCACGCTAATCCTGCGCTCACCCTTGGCAATGTGCATCAGAAACTCCCTCTGCCACGGGTCAGGCTGCGTGTTAAGCACCTCCTGCACAAACAGCACAGGGTTGCGGTAATACTTTTTCGCCCACTCAATAAACGGGTTCTTTGCTTGTGCGGTGTCGGGTTGTGTCACGTTGGAGACATTTACCTTTTCAGTTGGCACAGTTTTTATTTTTTTCAGGGCGGTGGGCGGTGTCGGGGTAGGGGATAGGGGGGTAGGGTTAAGGGTCATGGCGGTAAGTGTTTAGGTGCAGCAGTTGCCGCCCCTGCCGCTGAAGCGAAGGGGGGGTAAGATGCCACGGGGCCAGCGGGACTAGGCAGGCGAAGTTATCCACAGGCTTCTGTGGACAGTGTGGATAACGTTTGTAAGTCATTGATTTGATTGACTTTCTGCGAATGCGTCTGATTAAATCAATCAAATGTACTTAATACAATAGCCATTATGTTAAGTTACATCCTGCTTATGCACAGGATATCCACAGGCATTACGCCATGATTTGCGGTTATCCACAGGATTGTGTGCATAAGTCGCATCAGTTGGTGATTTGCGGCGTGGATAACTCGTCCTGCAACACCTCGACGTGCCGCAGCGCGTCAAGGCGCAGGCCGCCAATGCTGATGTTTACCGCAGGACCACGCTGCTGCGCGTATACGCTCGGTTTCCAGCGTTCCGCGATCCATTGCCGCGTCTGGATGCGCACGCGAGCCAGGTTACTTTCCTCTGGCGCAGCGCCATCGGCGATCTCCAGCGTCTGACAGGCGAGAGAATCTGCTGCTCGCGCACGCGCACGAGCAATTTTATGCTCGTTTTCGGGCATTTCGCACCAGATTTCTAGCGCACGCCGCCCAATTCCAAGTGCCTCGCATATCCTTGCCGTTGACTTACCCGCTTCGAACATGGCCACGATCTGCTCCACAGGTATCGAGTCCAGCACCGCCAAGTCCTCACGCTTTTTCTTTTGCCCAGCCATTAAAACGCCCTCCAACGCAATTTATCGCCCTCAAGCACCATACCCATACAAATCCCCACAAAATCGCTTCTACGCATCATTTAGCCCCTCTGAAAGCCTTTGTATCGAACAACTTAGGCTGCTTACTCGGTGTAGTCATATCCAAGTCGTTGACCATATCATCAAAACCGCTTGGACCTCCAACCGATACCAGCTTGCTATCTGGCCACAGTTGCTTGATCTCACCTAGTTTCCCGCCTGCCTGCTTGCTGACAATTATCGCCAGCTCACTCGCTGTCCAAACCTGTCTATCCGTCATCCCCGTCCACTGCTGGCAGTAAAGCGCCTTGGCGCGTTCATTTGGCACGACGACAAACACCGAGCCATCCTCTAGCTGGTGCTCGATCTGCCCCACGTCCGGCAGTTCGCTCACCCCGTTAGCCGCAGCCCAATCCTCCATCGCCTGGTACGCCTTACACATACCCTTGACCGCCCTGTCCAGTTTCTGGTCATCCCGTGATTCCTGTGCCTGCCAAACGCGCTCCAGTTGCAGCCACACCTTTTCCCGCAACTCGCTGTCCACCAACCAGACCAGCCTATCAATACCCCACTTAGCTTCATGGGTATTCTTGCGACTATCCAGCTCCACCATGACAGCGTTCTTAAACACATCAAATCTGTCTGCTGGAAAGCTCGGCATCGCTGGCTGCTTAATCGCCAATGTTTTAAGTTTATTTGTCGCCATTTCCCACTCCGTCAAAATTGTCTAAAACCAAACGCTTTGGACCAAGATTCGGGCATTGGCTGAAACGACGGAATGGGACGCGTATTAAGACTTACGCGTCCATTCCGTCGTTTTTCCAGCCAATTTATGCCATACGAAATGGTAAATTGATGACCTACCATTTCGTCGTCCATTTCGTCCATTTCGTCCATTTCGTTAAACACCACAAAACACCCTAAAAGTCGCTACCATTTTGATCATCATCATCCCAAATCACCCACACCCAAGGCTCATAAATCTCAATCTTTTTGATCTCTTGCAGTGACAATTTGCTATCCTTAAACTGCCTAGGAGTCATAGATTTAGCGGTACAGGCTTCCTCCCACCGCACCAAATTGATGCACTTATTGCGCTTCCCATCCACCACTTGCATCTCCCCAAACTCCTTAATTGCCTTGTGCAGCGCGTCCATGGCCACCGTCTGGTTACGCCCAGCACCCCTTCTTGATGGTGGTTTCTTGGTCGGCTTGTGCTGCTCGTCGATGTTTTCCTGGTTCTCTTTTACCGCCAGCGACAGGTTTTCGTCCAGCCCCAAGCTGCTTTTTGCGCCCTCATTGATGTTGATTTGGACCATCTCAAAACCGAATTTCAGGTTGTCCTGGCCATCCTTTTGCTTGCTTATGGTGATGATTCCTTGGCCCGCCACGCCATCCTTTTTGACTACTTGTTCAAGTTTTAGCAGCTCCAACTGCGTGTCCACCGCGCCCAGCAGCGAGCTGTGACCTCGCAATCCTTTGGTCTGATCCTTGCCTGAGTGGTGCAAAACCATGAGCGCGCAGTCCAATTTGCGTTGCAATTTACCCGCGTTATGGATAAATGCGCCCATGTCCTGGCTGTCGTTCTCGTTGCCACCGCCAAATGCTCTGGCCAGCGTGTCTATCTGCACCAACCGCAGCTCTATGCCTGTGCGCTCAATCAGGGCGTAGATCGACTCCATGAGCAGGTTGAAGTCATCGGCACTACTGCGAAGGTTTAATTGGTATCGGATGACGTAGATTTGCGCCCCGTCCTTTGTCTGGTGGTTGATCTTGCACGCCTTAATCCGCGCCCCGATACCTCCATGACCCTCACCGGCTATATATAAAACCGCGCCAGGCTTGCTCACCTCATTACCCATCCACGGGCGTCCAGTGGCCACCGCCTCGGCTATGTCCAGCGCAATGAATGACTTGTATGAGCCTGGTGGACCATATAGTGCAGCAAAACCCTTATCGGGTAATACGTTATCTATTATCCAATTGACCGGCTCGTCTTTGATCGTGTCCCACGCCTCGATGTTGAGTAGCTGCGGCGTCGGGTTGTAGGCTTGATCTTGCTCTACTTCGTTTGATTGTTCGCTGTCCGTTACATCTAGCTCTTTCGTAATGACTGGAGCCTGCTTTGCCATCTCCGCGAGTTCTTTTCTCGTCCCGTTCATGTGATGGACCCACTCGTAGGCGTCATCGCCCTCCATCATCAGCTCAAGGTCCAAGTACCTGATTGACTTGGCCACTGGGAGCAGGTTCTGTATTGCGCGCCTTGCGTACTGCCTGCCTGGTTCATCGTTGTCCGGTATGACGACAACGTTCGAGCCTGCAAAGTATTGCGTGATCTCTTGCGGCCAACTGCCAGCACCCGTGTGACTGGTGGTAGCGATCGCTCCAATGCTCACCAGCGCGTCCGCT
>Ga0213921_1000421_pt1 | contig 14126 bp, 18 predicted proteins | sample McNCre2017MG_FD_165041 | JGI IMG/M metagenome (GOLD analysis project Ga0213921, IMG submission 165041) | Freshwater microbial communities from McNutts Creek, Athens, Georgia, United States - 20-17 MG | ecosystem: Environmental > Aquatic > Freshwater > Creek | place: USA: Georgia | collected...
CTATAACAGCACAAAAAGCTATCCGACCTCACGAGGTTAAGGGTTGGCATAATATGAATATGGATTCAATGATAGCAGTAACAGTTAAAAAGAATAGTGCTTTTATTGAGAAGCGAGTAGGAGAATTAAAACACGCTGAAAAAGCTTGTGATAGTTTTAAAACTGTAGTAACTGAATTGAAACAAGAAAATACTAAATTAAATGAAAAGATTAACGGTACTGACGATGATGCTCCTGCTCAGCCTTTCGAGCTCAAGCCAATCGTATCCGAAGACAAAAATAATTAATGGGGATACTGTTGTGCTTTTATTAAAAAGCCAAGCAGATGATATTAACACTAAATTCTACAACTACAATGAAAAAATTAATTCTCAAAAAGTTAAAATCGATAGTCTCTTCTTACTTAGCAAAGTTGGGAATAAAGCTATAATAGATAGTCTAAAAGAAAGACTAGAGATTGCTATTATGGCTAATAACCAATTGTTCGGATACAATGAAGGGTTGAGAAAAGCATTTGAAGATATGAGTAATTCATTAGATAGTGCTTTGATGAGACGTGCAAGATATATTAAAAGAAAATACGTATTAGATAAATATTAAACTATGCCATTTAAAAGTAAAGCACAAAGAGGATTTATGTACGCTAACAACCCAGAGATGGCTAAGCGTTGGGAGAAAGAAACTCCAAAAGGGAAGAAGTTACCTAACAAAGTAAAGACTAAGGTTCAATCTAAAATGGCTAAAAAAAGAATGTAATATGAAAGCAAAGTTACCAGGCCTTTGGGAAAACATTAGAGCTAAAAGAGCAAGAGGTGAAAAGCCTGCAAAGAAAGGAAGCAAAGCTTTTGTTAAAGCTGTAGCTGCTGCAAAGAAAATAAACGCTAAAGCTAAAAAGAAAAAGTAATGACAGCTATCCACGAGTTTCAATCTACATTATGGGTTGATACTCCTCACGGAGAAGGACTTGCAATATTAATGATAGACTATGGGATACATCAAAACACTATATGGGTTGTGTCAAATAAGAACGATGGAAGAGTCCGTCATTATGATTCAAATGATATTAAACTTAGTATAAACAGTACAATTCACTTAAATGATCCAGAGAGGTAAAGAAAAGTTTGCAGGATATAATAAACCTAAGCGAACTCCAGGAAACAAAACTAAAAGCCACGCTGTTCTTGCTAAGGTAGGAGACAAAGTAAAGCTTATTCGTTTTGGCCAACAAGGTGTTAAAGGTGCAGGTAAACATCCAAAGACAGAGGCGGAGAAAGCAAGAAAGGCTTCATTCAAAGCTCGTCACGCAAAGAATATTGCTAAAGGAAAAATGAGTGCAGCATATTGGGCTAATAAAGTAAAATGGTAATATAATGGCAAAGCAAATATCTAATTCAAACAAAGTAGTATTCGGTGCTAGAAAAAGAGGAAAGGCACAGAAGTCTTATAACAAACATACACCACGACCTAAGCAGTATCGTGGTCAAGGAAGATAATTATTAAACCCAATATACAATGATGAAAAAAGCAACAAAAGTAGGATTCAAAGCATTGGCAGAAAAAGCTGCTAAAGCTTATGTAAAGAAAGGAAAGACTGCTAAGAAAGCAAAAGAAATCGGCGCAGCTATTGCAGCTAAAGTAGGTATGAAAAAATACGGAAAAGCTGGAATGATGAAGAAAGCTATGGCTGGAAAGAAAGCTGCAAAGAAATAGGGAAGATACGGATATTTTCCGTATCTTTTCGTATCTTTGCGTATCACAAACACAAACACACACAATGAATAAAAGATCAATGCCTCCTGGTAGTCAACTATTTGTTGAGGTACCTGAGATTCTCCAGTCTACTGTTACTACCGAGAACGGAGTAACTTTATTTATCGATCCTTCTTTTGAGCCTGAACAACACGCTCAAGTAAATGGAAAAGTTTATTCTTTAGGTGGTCGATGTAAATTAAATGTAAAAGAAGATGATGAAATTGCTATTTCTTATCATATGGCTGCTGACTATTACACTCTTGATGATGGCAGTCGTAAGTTTAATAGAGCTCACAATATTGATGACAAGCTTGTGTGGCTTTGTGACGAAGGCTTTGTTATGGCTCGTAAAGTTGATGGAGAGTGGCAAGCAGTGGGCGATTGGGTTTTACTTAAGGCTATTCCAGAGAATGAAATAAAGTCAAGTTTAATAATAATACCAGATACAATTACTACAAAGTACAAGCAAGGAAAGTGTACATTTTTGTCAGGAGACTTAGATGTTCCTGTCAACAGTACAGTTTTATTTGAAGAAATATACCGATCTGTGTATAAATTTAAGGATGGCACAGAATTTGTAATACTAAAGAAAGATAGGATTTATGGCTACGAGTAAATACGCACAAACACAGGTAGCCAAAATGATTATCAATCCATATTGCGGAGATGTGCTATCTGAATACCCAAGACTTAAAGAAGTTATTGGAAACACAAACACGAAACACATAACACAGCAGATAGCATTTCTCTCTTGGGTTTATGACTTTAATTCGCCTGCCGTAAGGGATTTTTCAGACATAAACAAAAGAAAAGAATGGGCAAGACTTGAGACTGAGATCACACAAGATCCTAGTTACGAGCTTGCCGTTTCTTTTTTAACCAATGTAGTGAAGTCTAGAACTTGGACTTTGATATGTAGTTTAGAATCTACGTTTACTGAGTATGCAGAGCGTGTAGCAAAGCGTATTGAGGATGCTGAGAACGGAAAAGAAATTGATATATTAAAAGCCGTAGAGATTAAGAACAAGATGCTTAATCAGATGGCAGATATGAGTAACTCCATAGATGAACTATACGGTAAGTTATTCTCTAATGACCAAGACCTAATTGAGGAACATAATAGAAAAACTATGTTTACTCCAGAGGCTATGTCTAAACTAACAAAGAAAAATGTTTAAACCCATAAAGCAACAGAACTGGTCATCTACAGAAGTAGAGATTGCAGGATTAAATTGCCATATACCTGCAAAGGGATGGTTGTATAATCCCTTTACTTCTAAGTGGGAATACTTTGGTATTGAACGCAGATCGACCAAGATGGAGTTGTGCTATTGGGAACCAGATCCTAGATTCCAAGAATACCAAAAGTGGGAGAAAGAAGAACAAGCAAAACAAAAGAAAGATCCAGAGTATATCCATCCAGAGTTGGAAGACTTTAAAAGATATTGTTGGATTAGAAGATTGAGCGGACATTGGTTTAGTAACAATGGTGAACCTACTTATATTACAGGTGTTCATTGGTATTACTTATCTTGCTATCATATGGACGTTGGTCTTCCAAGGTTTAGAGATAAAGATAGAGAGCTGTTTTACTTTTGGGATTATAATGTAGAGGATCCAGAAAGCTTTGGTATTGTATATGTAACTAAGCGTAGATCTGGTAAGTCTTTTACAGCAGGTTGCATCGCATTAGAGGCAGCATCTAGAAGTGAAAACTTCTGGGCAGGTATCCAATCTAAAACGGATGAGGATGCAAAGATACTATTTAGAAAAACAATTATAAACGCATATAGAAAGTTACCTTCTTTCTTTAGGCCATTATCAGATGTTCCTTTAACAGGAAAGGTTCCAGCAACTGGTCTTAAATTTTCTACTGGTAAACTAGAATTAGATGAGGAAGAGTTGATGTCAGGTATTGACTTTAGATCTTCTGGAGTTACTGCTTATGACGGACAGAAACTAGGATACTATCTACACGATGAGATTGGTAAGGTAACACTATTAGACATTAGGGATAGATGGAATGTCGTTAAGTATTGTTTACTTGATGACCAGGGTAAGATAATAGGAAAGTCTTTCCATACAACAACGGTAGAGGAAATGGAAGCTGGCGGTAGTCAGATGTTGGACTTATGGAAGAACTCTAACCAATATGAAAAGAAAGGAAAGAGAACTGCCAGTGGTCTTGCTAGATTCTTTGTGGCGGCAGATGAAACAAGACATCTCCACCCAAGATATGGTATAGCAAATAAAGAATTAGCTAGAGCGGAGATATTAGAAGAAAGGGAGTCTTTGAAAGAAGATCCAAGAGCTTTATCTTCTGCAAAAAGAAAGGAACCGCTAGACGAGAAAGAAGCGTTCCAATCAGATAGCTCCGTCTGTGTATATAATCCTATATTGCTAAATGATAGGTTAGATATATTAAAGTGGAGCAAGTCTAGATTAAAGAAAGGAAACTTTCAATGGAAAGATGGGGTTAGAGATTCTGAGGTTGAGTTTAGAGAAAGTGTAAATGGTAGATTCTTAATTGCTGAGATGCCAGCTAAACCAAATGCATTTGAAAAGAAAGGAAGCATTATCAAGCCTATGAATAGTTCTATGTATTCAGCAGGTGTCGATCCATTCTCCCATCAAACGGTAAGCAAGTCTCACGAATCAAGAGCTTCTAACGGAGCTATGGTTATATTTAAGAAAGCTAACCCACTGTCTACTACAGAGTTTGATATGAGCCCTGTTCTTTACTATTGTAATCGCCCAGATTCTCCTGAAACCTTTTATGAGGACGTACGTATGGCTTTATGCTTTTACGGCTGTAATGCGCTTATAGAGAACAATAAACCAGGTATTATTTATTACCTTGAGGAGAAAGGCTGTGCAGACTTTTGCTTTATGCCTCCAGATAAGACCACAAGGGGTTTGTCAGCTACATTAAAGACGACTACTTATATGGCCGAATTAACGGACCAGTACATAAATGACCACATAAATAATGTTTGGTTTGAAGGACTTATAGAAGAGTGGTTACAGTTTGATCCAGGGGATACTACCAAGTCGGATAGCGCAATGGCGGCAGGCTATGCACTTATGTTGATTAATAACCATAAGTATAATCCAAAGGTCGAAAAGAAAGAGGATATTGACGTTTTGAACGTATTGCCATTCTTGAGGGGAAAGAAGTCCAGCAACCTTTTGGGCAAAAAACTAGGTTTTTAAAGCGTATTATATCAACACAACTAATAAGACGAGATGTCAGCAGAAATAATTAGCAATGCAAGGACCTTATTCCCAAACGAGGATGTAAGCCCTAAAGAAAAAGAATCAAAAGCTTGGTTGATGCAATTTGCGCAAGCAGCATTTAACTCCTACGGAGATACACCATTTGGTTCAATCGGTTATAGATCTAGAGACAAATATGAGTGGATTAAAACATACGCTCAAGGCCGTCAATCTATAGAAAGATACAAAAGAGTATTAACACCAGATCAAGACCCTAATAACAATAACCTTGTTGTTGATTGGTCTGTATTGCCTATTATACCTAAGTTCAGAAGAACAGCTTTAGGATTATTAGAGAAACAAAACTATGATATTCAAATAGATCCAGTAGATCCTTTTGCTCAATCAGAGAAAGATATGCTAGTTGCTGAAATGAAAGCAAAGGCTATACTTAGAGAAGAATTTAAAAAACAAGGAAGACCAGATCTAGCGGAAAGCGCAGCCATTATGGCTAATCCTGGAGAACCAGATGATTTAGATGGAATTGAAGTTGCTGAATTAGGTATGCGTCATAAAACATCTATGGAGGCTGAGTTAGTAGTTGAATTGGTATTTGACCAAAACGATTATGAAGGACAACGCAGACAACAATTACAAGATCAGTTTGACTATGGTGTTGCTATATTTAAAGATTACGAACAAGATGGTTTAGTAGGATTTAGAAGAGTAGATCCTAGAAGATTTTTGTCTAACTTCTGTACATACCCTGACTTTAGAGATTTAAGATATGCAGGTGAAGTATTAGAGGTTCCAGTTGCTCAGTTAATTCAAATGAGTAATGGTGAATTAACAAACGAAGATATTGAGTTTATTTATAAGTATGCAAATGCAAACCAATGGCGTGGCAATATGCCAGTAGGTAATGCATACTACGGAACATACAATGACTTTTGGAATAAAGGAAAGGTTCAAGTATTAGACCTAGAAATTTATTCTACAGATAATTTAGTTAGAGAGGAAAGAGTTGACAGAAGAGGAAATGTTGTTTTTGGTAGAGCTGGATTTGAAGATACAAATAACAAGAAACAAAAGTTTAAAAGAAAACAAGTTGTAGGCGTATATAGAGTTAAATGGATTGTTGGAACTAATATTTGTTTTGACTATGGTAAACAATGGAATGTTAAACGTGATCCGATTAACATAGCAAGAGCAAAACCTAGTTTCCATATTGGAGCAGTTGACTTCTTTGATATGAAAACATTCAGCCGTATGGAAGCTATTATCCCTTACGCTGATTCTATTCAATTAGCTTACTATAGATTACAACACGAATTAAACACCGCTGTCCCACGTGGTTTTAATATTAACTTAGCAGCATTAGAAGAAGTAAGTTTATCTGGTGGAGGAAAAGCTATGAGCCCTTCTGATATCATTGATTTATACTTGCAAAGAGGTGTATTGGTTAGTCGTTCAGTAGCAGCAGACGGAAGACAGGTTCCTCCAGCTATCAACCAATTAGAAGGTGGTGTAGGTAATGCTATCGCTGAGTACTGGAATATGATTAATAACAATCTAGATATGATTCGTCAAACTCTAGGTTTAAATGAACTTACAGATGGTTCAACGCCTAACCCTAAGTTCTTAACTACAGTAGCTCAATTAGCAGCATCTGGAACTAATAATGCATTGAGTGATATTAGCTACTCAGATAGAGCGCTTGCTCAATCTTTATCAGAAGCTATCATTATTCGTGTACAAGATGTAATTAAAAGAGGTGGTGGTGAAGCGTATGATAATTCATTAGGCTTGGGAACTGTAGAGTTATTAAAAAGATCTCAAGAGATTTCTAAATATACTTATGGTATTTCTATTGTAGATAAACCTACAGCTGAAGAAAAAGCTAAGTTAGATGAATTAGTTAAAGTTGCTTTACAATCTGGTCAAGTAAATATTGATGATGTTATACGTTTAAATAACATTCAAAATATTAAACAAGCAGAATTATTCTTAGCTTATAAGGTTAAAAAGAATAACGAGAAGAAGCAACAAGAAGCAATGCAGGCTCAACAAATGAATGGTCAGATTCAACAACAATCTGCTATGATGGCTGAGCAAGCTAAACAACAAACTATTCAAATGGAATACCAAATGAAGTCTGAGCTTGAAAAAGTTAAGGCTGAAATGGAAGGTAGACTAATTGAGTTACGTGGTCAGTTTGATTTAGAAAGAGAAAGAATTGCAGCTACTGGTAGAGTTGAATCTTCATTTGTTCAAGCGAAAGAAAGAGACGCTGCTAACATTAGAGACAATAAAACTAAGTTATTGCAAGACGACAAAATGGAAGAGATGGGAGAGATTGATGTTCCAGCAGAATTAAAATCTACTGTAACTCCAGAAACAGCAGGTGGTCAACCATTGCCTTTGCAACAACCTTCAGGGTTTTCTTTCTTAGGAAATGCTAACCAGCAACAACCAGCTGCTCAGGGTGCTGATATGATGCAACAAGGAATGAATGAACAAATGAATGCTGCTAATCCTGCACAAGAAGAACAAGGTATGCAAGAGGAGATGGCAGGTGCGCAAGAAGAACAAGGAGAGCCAATGAGTGAGGAACAACAGCAAATGCAAGATATGTTAGCGTTCCAAAATCAAGGTCAAGCGTAATATATTGATTAACAACATAAACACAAACACAGATGGAAAACACACAAGAAACAGCACAAGTAACTGAGCAAGTAGTTGAACAAACTGCTCCAGTTGCAGAAGCAACTCCACAAGCGGAAGCTCCTCAAGAGAATCCATTTGCAGGAGAAGGAAAGTGGACATTAAAAGGTGAGTACTCAAGCCCAGGCATTCAATACAATCAGCCTAAAAAACAATTTGAGGAAGCACCTGCTGAAACAAAGGTAGAGGAAGCTCAAGCTGTAGCAGAAAGTACACCAGCTGAAACTACGGATGTTCCAGTTTACAAAGCAGAAGATACAACGGAAAGCGTAGTATCTACACAAGAACAAGCTACTCAAGAACCAATCGTTTTTGATCCTTGGGAAAAATTAGGTTTACAAGAAGACGATTATGCAAAGCAATTAATCGAAGCTTATAAAACTAACCAGCTTGATGAGTTCTTAATTAAAACGAATACTAACTACGACTTGTATACAGACGAAGAGATTTTGAAAACACAAATCGATTCTAAATATCCAAGTTTAGGTGAGGAAGAAAAGAATCTGATATTACAGAAGACTCTACAAAAAGAGTATGGAATAACAGGAGACGAAGAGGAAGATAAAGTTGCACGTTTGATGATGAAGCTAGAGGCAGACAAGATCCGAGAGGGATTAAAAGCCGAGCAAGCTCAGTACAAACCTAAAGCTTTTGAAAACCCTGCGTCGGCAATTGAAGCACAGTTAAAAGCTCAACAAGAAGCAATTCAGCAACAAGTAGAAAGCTTCAAGAATCATTTAACTTCATTACCAGACTACAAGCAATTCGAGACGAGCAGACTTGTAGAATTTGGAGACGGTGAAAACAGAATGAATTTTGAAGTAGACAAAAGCGCTGACTTTTTGGGTGAAACATTAGACCAGAATAAATTCTTTCAAAAGTTCGTTGGCCAAGACGGTCAATTGGATATGAAGAAATGGATGAAAGCTTGGACATATGCAAACAACCCAGCTGCTGTAGAAAAATCTTTAATCAATTATGGCAAGTCCCTAGGAGAGAAAAGATTGTTTAACGAGCTTAAAAATACTAAAGCTGAAGATGTTGTTCAGACTCCTTCAAGAGGCTCTGGATTCGTGATAAAAGCTATCGATGGAAAACCATTCGGTGGATAAAATAAAAAACAATTTTTTAAAACTTTAAATTAAAACAAAATGGCATTTACTTACGGCTATGGTGCACAAGGTGCTACCGACAAGTACACCGCCTCAGCGGTGGCTCTCTTAGACCAAAGAGAGATTTATAACCAACTTATTGACATCCAAGACGATGCTGAGTGGTTAGATTTTATGTATATGGCAGGAAAAAAAGACGCTACTGCGGTTCCTTTCTATACTTCATTCTACAATGACAACTTATACAAGTTGATCGATACAACTGGTGCTACAGTTACTACTGGTGCTGCAACTATCTTAGTTTATGGTTTGCCTACAGCAGTATTCAACTTCTTAGTTGTTGGTGATTTGTTAAAATTTGAAAATGGTAAAGTAGGTCGTATCCAAGTTAAAGGAGATAATACTTCTGCTGCTAAAATGTCAATCCAATCTGTTGACGGTACTAACTTAACTTTAGTTGCTGGTAACAAATTATCTGCTTTCTCAAATGCGCAAGAAGAGGGTTCAATCGAACCACCATCTCGCCGTTGGTCAGTTAACTCTTTACAAAACCGTGTTCAAATCTTCCGTAATGCAATCAAAATTACAGACGTTCAGAACGCTTCTAAAATTGAGTTAGAATTTAACGGTAAACCATACATCTTACCTTATGAAATGATCCAAGGTTTACAAAAACACCGTGGTGATATTTCATTAGCTATGTGGTTAGGTGAAGTTTCAAACACTTTGTTTGCTGACTTGGAACCAGGTGTTGCTACAGGTTCTTACTTAGCAGGTGCTCAAGGTTATGGTGTTCAAACTACTCGTGGTATGGATTCTTACATCACTAACTATGGTGTTAATGATACTGTATCTACAGCTGGTTCTTTCACTTTAGCTGACTTATCTGACTTAGAATCTAAATTAACTGCTGTTCGTGCTCCAATGGAATATATGATCGCAGGTTCTAATCCAGCAGTTGCTGTTATTTCTGACTTCTTGAAAAACTTACCTTCTTCTGGTGGTGTTTTCTCTGGTCGTTTAATGGTTGATGGAAAAGAAATCGATTTACAAGCTGAGAAATTCCAACACGGTGGATACACTTACAACTTGAAAGCGTTCAAAGTATTATCTAATACTGACGTTATCAACTACGCTGGTGGTCCTATCGCTAAATCTATCTACTTCTTACCAATGGGTAAAGTTAAAACTGTAGGTGGTGGAATGAACGATTACTTCCGTTACAAATATATGGCTCAACCAGCTCCTGGTACAGGTTCTGTAGAGACTGCTGAATTAATGACTGGTGCTCTTGCTCCAACCCCAACAAACCAAGAACAAAGCTTAACTGTTACTTGGACTTCAAATATGGGTCTTGAAGTATTTGCTCCAAACAAATTTGCTAAAATTACTAATATCTTAGCATAGTAAAACTTGAGGAAAGGAGGGGGTTCGCCCCCTCTAATCTTCACTTAAAACACACAAACATTTTCTAACACAAAACACAAAACACAAATGGCACTTAAAAAGTTAGGAGTCTATAACGACTTCTCTGATGAATTAAAAAAACTTATAGTTTTACCTAAAAAAGGTACACAGATTTCTTATCGTTTTTTAGATACGTATTATGATCCAATGAGTGGAGGTACGTTCTTTAAAGCTCACCTAAAAATCCCTCCATTTTCTAAATGTTTTGATCCAGGTAAAAACGAATGGGTTGAAGTAGGTTTATTATCTGGTGTAGATCAATTTGGTAATCCAATTCCTAACAGAATAAGAAGAGTTTGGGTATCGCCACAAGAGAGTGCAGGTATGTTGCATTTAACTATTGGTAATTCACAAGATGATGAATTATTCCAATATCTTGAGCTTGCTTCTTTTAATGCTGCTAATAAAAATAGAGATGAAGAAATCCATCCTATTTTAGAGCGAGTTAATTTTGAAGCGGAGGCTAAGGAAAACCGCCAAGCTTTACGTATGAAGAGAGATGCTTTAATCAAAGCAGCTGCTTTATCTAAAGAAGAAGTATATAATTTAACATTATTACTTGGTTATGATACAGAACTTTCTGAAGAGGAAATGAGATTTAATATTGAAGACTATTCAGAGAACGAGCCAGAAGATTTTATGCAACGCATAAGTGATAAGCATATCGGAATTAAATCATTAGTTGCACAAGCTATTGTTTTAGATGTTGCTTACATTAGCGTAGAAGAATCTAAGTTAAAATGGACAGATTCTGATGGTGATATTATGAGACTTGCGGATCTTGAAGAAGATATGGTTTACGAACAATTCGCAGACTTTATTGAAAAGAAAAAACAAGTAGCTGTACTTGATCAGATGAATAAATTAGTAGATTTAAAATTAGCTAAAAAGAAAGCTAAAAAATAACTTAAAGATGTGTTTGTGTTGCTCAACGGCCCCTATTCTTAGGGGCTTTGAGTTTTTATATAGTGCGTATTATATGAGTATATTTTATGGAAATGTTTGATAAATTAAAAGGAGTTGTTCCTCAGACTCTTATAGATGATATGATGGCTCACGAGATAGATACTCCATTAAGAGCGTCACACTTTTTAGCACAAGCTGCTCACGAATCAGGTGGGTTTAAATTCAAATCAGAGAACTTAAATTACGGTAAGGATGGATTGTTAAAGATCTTCCCTAAATATTTTACTCCAGCATCAGCTGAAGCATACAATAGAAACCCAGAAAAGATTGCATCTAAAGTTTACGCTAACCGTATGGGTAATGGTGACGAAGCAAGCAAAGATGGTTGGAAGTTTAAAGGCCGTGGTTATATCCAATTAACAGGAAAAGATAATTATAAAGCATTTAGCGAATGGGCTAAAGAGCCATCTATTATGACTAATCCTGATCAAGTTGCAGAAGACAAATATGCAGGCTTAAGCGCTATTTGGTTTTGGAATAAAAACGGATTAAGTAAGATAGCAGACACAGATAACTTAAGAGATAACTCTACGGTTGAAAAAATAACTAAAAGAGTTAATGGCGGAACGCACGGACTTGCTGATCGTGTAGAAAGATTCAATCACTACAAAAAACTTTTATTTTAATGATCACAGGTAACGAAAATCACGACAATCACATATTGTTGTGGTCTAGCATAACATTGAACGTATTAGCTAATTTAGATAGAACAAATGTAACATTTGTATTGGGTGTTATTGTTTCTTTTCTTGCTATAATTAATTATGTCATTCAAATTAAAAAGAATCTTAAGCGCAAAAAATAATTTATGGGCGCAAAATCTATATACATATTATTATTGGGCGCTATTATTGGCGTGTTATATTCCTGTAGCCCTGTTAAGAGAGTGCTTAGCAATCCCAAGTATTATGCCCAAGTTAAGAAACAAGTTATCCTTAATGGAGAGTGCGTTAATGACACGATTACGGAAGAGATACTTAAAGACACTATAATATACAAGGACACCGTTATTCACGATAGCTTTAAAGTTAATATGCCAATGGAATGCCATTTGGATACTATTGTAAATGACTTTAGTGTTTACTTAGAGAATGGAAACTTATGGGTTAAATGGTTAGGCCAAGTACCTACTAGAACCATAAATAAACAAACAACCCACGTTGTTGTAGACAAAGCGAAAGAGGCTATCTTAATAGATTCTTTGTCTAATCAAGAAAGAAAAATATATGACCTAAACAATAAGATTGGATCTAATAAAAAGACCAAGTTTAAGTTATTAGCAATCATAGTAATACTTACGTTATTGCTGTTCAGAAAGCCCTTATTAAAACTCGTTAAGCCCTTTTAAGAAGCGTATTATATAGGAAACTTAACGTAGATGCAGAATGTATCTGATTTATACAACTTTATAAACTTCATAGCTGATAAGAATCGCAGAGGGTATTTGTCTCCAGAAGAGATTTCCCAGGCGTTATCTTCAGCTCAAGTAGATCTTTGGAACTACTATTGGGGTTTACCGCAAACTGCCCAATCTTTAAAGGGCGGAGCACCTAATCCAGACTACGGATCCAGCCAATTAACTATTGACGCATTAAGTCCATTTAGAGCTAGAACTCAAGTTACTCCTGGACCAGATGGAATTATATACCTTTACAATAATAATGTACTTTATCAAATACCTGACTTTGGTCACTTTATTGGAATGTTTAAGATAAAAACAGCAACCAATGAAATAAGCGGTATTGATCAATATTTAAACTCTGAGATAGTAGAAACTTTAAAGTCTACTCTATATCCAGTTACGGCAGATAATCAAGTATTTGTATTTGAGAATGATTTGATTCAACTGTATCCAAGAGTTCAAATGCCTGCTGGTTATAAAGCAGAGGTTCATTATATAGCTCTTCCAAATGATGTAGTTATTAACTATAATGTTACAGGTAATACAATCACTATTATAAATAATACAAATCCAAATCTTGGTCAGTATTCAGTACAGCCTCAATTTGATTCTACATATTGGGTTGAATTAGTTGCTAGAGCACTACCTTACGTAGGCGTTAACTTGTCCGCACAAGAAGTACAAGCATTAGCTAACCAACAAATACAATCTGTATAATGACTACTAAATCACAAATGATTGAGCGTTGCAGAAGATTGTTGTCTGGTGGTTTCCCATCAAACAGAGATCGTGTGCGTGATGCTGAGATTGAAAAGCATCTAGAGTCTGCGATGAACAGACTATTAAAAACAGAAGTTTTAAATACAACATTCAACATAGATGGTGCTACAATTCCTGATGGAGTTGTTTTAGGCACTTATGAGAACATATCAGTAACAGGTGGGCTAAATGACACGTGCACTGTTGAGCTCCCTGTTACGCCAATGTATTTACCAGAAAAGATGGGTGTGTTTAGTGTATTCCCAACTAACTACCCAGAGGCTGAGTTTATTCCTATACCTGCTGGCCAGTACTATATACTACAGCAAGTTAAAGAAGTTAATTCTTTATTAGGTAGAGTTCCATATGTTTGGGAGGGAAGAAAAATAACAATATATAGAAATATTATTGGTGACGGAATTTACTCAGTAGATATGAAAATAGCTATTGCAGATTTATCTCAATACGGTCCAAACGATCCATTGCCTTTGTCTCCAGAATTAGAAGAGCAAGCTATCCAAGCTGTTGTTTCAATCTACATTGCTGAGCCTAGAACAATCAGAGATGAAAGCTTCCAAGCATCACCAGAGAACTTTATAAAATAATAACAAATGACACCAAACGGAGCTTTTGTATCATTGGATGAGATAATCAATGCGTGGTTGTTTAAGAATGGCAAGACCATTCACAACTACGCAAAGGTGCTTACATTTGCAGCTGAGGCTGTT
>Ga0213921_1000427_pt1 | contig 14033 bp, 20 predicted proteins | sample McNCre2017MG_FD_165041 | JGI IMG/M metagenome (GOLD analysis project Ga0213921, IMG submission 165041) | Freshwater microbial communities from McNutts Creek, Athens, Georgia, United States - 20-17 MG | ecosystem: Environmental > Aquatic > Freshwater > Creek | place: USA: Georgia | collected...
GTGTCCTGCCCTGTCCAAAAAAGCGATCCATTCGGTTGCCTTTTGAATAATTGCATCGAGTGCAAGCTGCTACAAGGTTATCCGGATCATCTGTGCCGCCTTTGCTGATTGGAATCACGTGATCGACTGTACTGGCATCGTTGCCACAGTATTGGCAAAGATAACCATCACGTATCAGGATCCTTGCTCGTATCTTTGACCAAGCACGTGTGCCACCATTGGCTCTTGCTGATTGACTGGCCATTAGTAGAAGTTTCTTTTCTGATGAAACGCCCAGGCTTTGCACGGCGTTTGATAACGATTTGTGATGTATTTGATTGATGCATCTATCTGTCTGAATGGATCCAGATCTCGATAGTGTTTGGATCTCATCTGTCCCAATCCATAGTGCGATCCATTACGAGATAAATACGACCACTGAGATTCCTTAGTGATGAGCTTGTTAAAGCATTGAAATTCTTTGTAATTCAATAGCCTTGAATGTGCATAAAGTTTAAGCAAATCAGTCTGTGTTGCTGCTTTTGCTTCGATGGTTGTGGATAACGTCAAGATAATAATTGACAAAGATATGCCCAATAAGTTTTTATTTTTTATATTTATTTTCTTTTTATCTATCTTTATTTTCAAGATATTATCTTTCAAGTATAGCGATGGATCCTGACATTTTGTCAAGGATTGAGTCCGGAGTGTCGCATCGTCCACAGGCATCTGTGAATAAATCTGTGGATAACTATTCAAGGCCAGCCACCAGTTCATCATCGACTAGCTTGACCGAGAATGACCCACATCCGGCGCATTGGGCGAACCATTCGTGCTCAGTTAGCTCTTTGCCTTTTGTGATCAAATGCTCTTGACGGGCATCGCCATAAAGCTTCTTGCAAATCGAACAATCAAATCGCAACACTGGCATACGAACTCCTTACCAAGTTCTCAATCGGATTGAGATTGCTTTGATCGACCCACCACGAATCCTGACGTGGATTTTTGAATCGCTTGCGCTTAGCAAAGGCTACTGGAAGCCAGCCAGCGATGTAATAGATCGGCGATTTGCCCACTACAAGCACAGCCACATCGTCATCTCGATCATATGGATAGACGATCAAATTTCCGCCTTGATATGACGTCCAGCGTACTTCTATGCCCTGACCTACATCTGCTCTTCTTTTGCCTTTGTTGTCATTGATATCAAAGTCAAGACCGAAATACCTTGCTACCAATAACTCAGCAGTCAGTGATTCAGCATATTCAACGCATCGTTCGTGATTGTTGAGTTTTGAGTTGTATTGAATGCCTTTTCCCAAATGACCAGATTGCGCAAATACAACTTCACTGGCGCGTTTATGGATAGCCCATTCATCAGCTTCTGTGACTGTCATTTTCTGCATTTTGCACACACCCAAATAACAATTTCTTGGCCGTGATCTCTGATCGTCAAACCGCCAGATGTCGTCTGCCATTCCAGGCACTGATCGCATCGATCAAGCGCAGTTGTAGTTATTGATCCATCGTCGTGAATAACTGATGCGTATCCGTCTTTGATAAAAGTGATCTCGCCCATCAGATTTGAGGCTTCCATTGACCATCTGAGGCAAGTGTGTACCAGACTGGCGGACATTGCTTTGACTTGACCTTTTCAACGCACATATAACCGCCCCAAGCTTTGCCATTCTTGGCTGATGTGCCTTCTTTCCAAATCATATGTCCGTGAGCACACAGCGGAGCTGCGGCTATTTGTACGCCACCAAGAGATCCTTTGATTTCATCAATGGCCGTTCCCAGCGTAGGAATTCCAGCTGCGTCAGCTTCTTGCTGGCTGTTAAATGATGGAACATCACCAAATTTGGTGCTCCAATAGTCATAGTCCTTTGCAGAATCCTGAACAATCTGTGAATCGATTTGCTCAACTTGGCGCATATTTTGAACAGTTGGCCGTTTGTCAGTGCCAAGCACTAAGCCGGCACAACGTCCGATTGCTGAGGTACAAGTATCTTCAATAAACCATTTTTTCATTTGGATGTTGTAAGTATTCACATTGCCAAATGCGTAATCAATACCGGCTGGCTCTTTATCTTCATAGTTGCGATAAATCCGGCATTCAACCAAGACATAACCTTTTTCAAGATTGACGTCCATAATTGAAGTGTGGATTTTTCCGTTTGGATAAGTAGCCCAAAAGCGTTGAATGCGAGCAGCTACATCTTCGTAATTATCTAGAAAACTCACTTGCTCACCGCCTTAGCTGAGATGTGACGGCTGACTGATCTGCCGCGTCGATAACCATCGCGCTGGCCTTCTTTGTAACCTACTGAATAGCTCACAATCGCCCATAAAATGCAGACGATTGCCATAAGGACGAAAAGTCCAATTTCACTTGTTGTCATTTTTGCTCCCGTGGGAGCCTTGTCGAATGCTCCCAAATAAAGAATGACATCGATGACCGACATTGGCAAGATTGTCGCCGGCGTGTCTACTTTTTAAGAGCTATTTCCAGCATTAATTGATCTAATCGAGCTTCAATGCGAGAGACTTGATCCTTCAGACTGTTCCCACCATTTGGCGTCAGTTCCCGCATGATCGACTTCACCAGAAATCTCATTGACGAATAAACGGCAGTAAGCACCGCAATAACAAGACCACCCACCGCCGTCCATTCGCCCACACTCACTTGTTCAAGCCCAAATCGTCTTTTGGATTTGCCCAACGTGCAAGCATTGGTACAACTCCAGCAACCAAGCCCATTGAAAGATCCTTTGGATTTGTGTTGCCAGTCATATAAACGGCCAACGCTCCGGCAACTGAACTTCTAGCCCAAGATGCCAAGAGTGCTTTTGTCTTATCCATTATTCATCTCCTAACTTCAAGCTCCCGATGAGTGCTGCGACCTTCGCTTCACCCAATTCAATTTCAAAATGCATTTCGTCAGCTCGGCCTTTGTAATCTCCGCCCCATTTTAAGCCGTACTTCTTGGACAATGCTCGAATCATCGGCACCTTTTCAGCTGGAAATGTTCCAATTTTGCCTAAAGGGTGCTTTGTCGCGTTGAGATCAATAGCTGTTCCAGATGAATGATTGGAGAGCTTGTCAGTTGATCCGCGTACATTACGAAAACAATAGCCCCAGTCGTCCAGCGCACCACCATCGATTGGCTCAATTAACTCATTGAATTCTTTGCAGAATCCAGCGATTAATGGTGCGACGGCTTTCGCACATCGAACTTTGATTTTGGTTCCTTCAATTGGAACGCTGACGATATGCAATTCAGCTGCGTCTTTCGATGCAAGCCATCCATTGCTACTTCTTAGCTGCTGGCTCATCTTTAACAATCGGTGTGGATTGTTCCGCTTGCATAGCGTCATAAGTTGATTTGAGCATTGACAATTCGCTGCCGTCCTCGCGTGTAATTATAGCGTGAGTGAACACCTCGCCAAAAGACTCTACTTCTACAAACTTGACATTTTCCATTTTATAGCTCCGCACTTAGTTCTAAATAGCCAGATGATGAATTGTTAGCAATAATAGTTCCGTATCTAAATTGAGTTAAACTTGAACCAGTAAAGCCAATCTGAACCATTTTCGTTCCGTTAATGTTTGTGTTAATTACTGGACCAGTTAAAGGAAAAACTGTAACTGTGTCATAAAACGCTAACGCGTTAATCGCAACGCTAGTTGGTGGCACTCGCATTTGCACAGGCATTACAGGATACGCACTTACTCCAGTTGTTGAGTTTGCCTGTGCGTTAGCCATCGCCTCATAAATTGAACCACCGCCCCAGCGTACGAAATACCTCTGACAAGCGGCTAATTCTCCTTGGATTGTTGCTGCATAGGTTTTGAATGGTGTGGCTACTGAACCCACTTCTAACTGAACGCCCGTGATTTCGTAGTAATCATTAGCCCCTGCAGTACCAGTTGGAGTTTCTGCAAAATAAATACCTAATTCCGTTGTTCCAGTAGGTAAAGTGGCTGTGGCCGTGAATCGTTGCCAAGTTGTTGTCAACGTTGCCGTGCTTGACAATGATGAAGCACCACCTGTGTATCCGTTAATAAGGTTTTGATCTGTTCCCGTACCTGTATCTATTCTGAAAGTAAGAGCATTACTTGTTGCAGAATAATTAGCTCCTGCTCGCCCATAGAACGAAAGCGTAACCGTTTTACCTGCCAACGGAATTGAATTAGCACTTTCAAAAGATTGTGAAAGTGCTAAAGTTGCTGTGCTTGTATTTCCTGAATCGCGTTGAACTCTAATGCAATACTGAATAAAAGGTAAATTGGTAGTATCACTTGTAGCCTGTCGTGATGCTGTTAAACCAGCAGCGTAACCACCGCGAGTCACTTGCCAACGATCTGCACAATAACCACCAGCAGCATTAGCACCACCTGCAAAACCGCTAGTGCCTCTTTGCCACACTTGAAACGCCGAGTTTAAGACTGATTGCTGTGAATAAGGTGACTGCCATCGAAGCCCTGTTGAGGTGGAACTATCTGCTACGAGTGTTTCACCGTTGTTGCCTACTGCTAGGCGCGCATCAACTGTCGTAAAAGTAAATAGATCACCTTTAGTTGTCAGTGGTGTCTGATCTGTTGGAGTGACCCAGGTGAAAGCCATATCCGTCGCACTTGTTTTGGACAAGACTTGACCCGTAGTTCCGCCCTTGAGCTGCGCCATCGATGTATCAACGGCCTGACCGAATGTATTGAAATCAGCCGGAAGATTGGTGACGAGACTTGTACTCGTCGGCATCACCCAGCCGAAGTTGGTTGTTGGATTTGCCATCGTTTCTCCTTAATTCACGACTAACGCGTGCGCGTAGTCAAGTGTTCCAGATAGTGTGTTGAATTGCTCTAAGACACTCACATCTTGCCACGCCATCGCCTGAAGCGAGAATGGAAGTGGCGACATTATGAGAGTCACGGAAAGTTCATTGTAGGAAGCTTGGAATCGCCAGCCCTCGACGAAGCCCAAGAAATTTCCAGATTGCATATTGGCCGGCAAATTGGCCAACGATACCGGCTGACCCATAAATACGCCGATCAGCGCATCTCGATCACCATTGTCAAGTTCCGGATTGGTCAAAGCAAAAGTTATTGATTCCAAAAATGGTTGCGGTGTTGATCTAAGAGTTAAATAAAAATTTGCTTGCGAAGTCGCATCTCCAGCATTTTTGATCGATGTCGTAATTTGTTGCGCAAGATCTCCATAAGTAGCAATTGAGTCGGCATCTGTGACAGTGACATTTCCAGCCGAATAAACAAGATTGATGTCATTTCGTACATCTCCGGCTTTAGTCTGGATTTTGATTCCACGACCAAGAGCATCATTGGCTGAAAGTTCCGTGTAGCCATTAGCTGCCAAATATTGTGATCGATGTGTTGAATCGGCGTAACAAATCTGACCTTGAGCATTTTCATAAATATAGCCAAGTCCGGAGGTTGCCAGATCAGCTACAAGATTCCAAGTTATTGTTTTGCTAGATCCGCGATTTGCAAGCAAATAATCGCCTGGAGTATCGATTTCGCCCAAGCCGGTATTTTCCGCATTTGCCCAAGTTGTAGTGGCTGGAGTGTAAGTTGCCCAAGTCAAAGCAGATGGAACTTCTGACCAGTTATTGACCAAAAGATCCTGAAGTATTGAATAGATCTGATTGCCGTCGTAATCTTGAGTTAAGACGCCGTTTGTAAGTGCTTTTTGAAGCCTTGCAAGCGCCCCAAGAGCCGTGATTGTGATCTCTTGAGTAATTGATACTGAGCCGACTTGGGAAACGGCCACAGTAATGTCCACAACCGAACCACCAAATATGGCTATATAGGTTCCCGCCGTATTTTTGACTTCAATTGTGACCGCATCATTTATCTTCGCAGGAATAGCGCCTTGATTAAGATTTATCAGATTGACTGTGCAATATCCTGCTTGAGCTTGTGTGTAGATATTTGTACGGCCTGAAGAAATGGCTAAATTAGCCAATACTGTATTTGTAACGACAACGCCTTCTATTGTGACGCGCCATTCCGGAGTCCACTGTGTCATTAGAGAGCTACCAGATTGCCGCCGCCGCCAGTGCCGCGATAGTAAGAATCGTTGAGAGTGTCCACGATTGTCCGTGCGGTGCCTTCCTTGTCAAAGGCGCCATTGACTGTCAGGTTAATGGTGGTGCCTGATGTCGCAGCTTCTGCCATACGGAATGAGCCGACATTGAATGAGCCTGTAACAACATTGGCGGCTCCGGCGGCAGCTGAAGCAACTCCATTGCCGGAAGTAGTCGATGATCCTGTTCCAGTCGATGTTGTGGTCGTCGGGACTGTGATTGTTGGAATTGTGACTGATGGAGTTGTCGTTTTCGGAATGCTCACGCTTGGGACAGAAATAGATGGAGCTGAAATCTGCGAAACATTAGGCAAAAATGGAATCGAGTTATAGACACGAATCAAGGCATTGATTCCGGCTACTGCTCCGGAAATAAGCGAGTTAAGGCCACTAATTACGGCTCCAATAACATTAATGATTCCACCGGCAATTTCGCCCACTACTTTAAACGCTCCGCCCAAAACTGTGACTAAAACTGGTACAACATATTTTTGAATAAATTCAATAAATTGCATAAACGTTTCTTTATTGTTATCGATTGCTTCTGTGATTGGCTTAAAGAAATCAGCAAATTTGCCAAGAGCAGGAACAACTTTGCTCACAATAAAATCAACCAATTGCTGAATGATTGGAAGCAATTTGTAGCCGATGGTTTCTTTTGCTTCTTCAAAAGTGACTTTCAATCGATCCAAGCGGCCTTGATATGTTTCGGCGTTGGCAGCAGCTGCTCCACCAAATAAATCCGTCAGTTTTGTCTGAACGTCAGTAAATGACATCGTTTTGAGTTCAGCTGAGGAAAGCCCAATACCCAATTTGCCAAGAGCTGCTGTATTGCCGTCATAGGCTTTTCCAATGGCATTGGCTACGGCTTCCAGCGGCTTTCCGGTGGAAGTTGAAACATCCAGAGCAACTGAAAGAAGATCCTGAGCTTTGCTGAGGTCATTTGTGGAAAGCGCGATGCGCTGCAAGGCTGGACGAAGCTTTGAATCACTCACACCTGTCGCTAAAGACATCTTGAGAATTTGGTCTTCAGTTGCAGCAATTTGTGCTTCTGTTGCCCCTGTTGCAGATTTTAGAGCGTTGGCTAATTTGACTTGCGCTTGTTCATCCTCAATCGCCGCTTTGACGCCATCGATGCCAATCTTGATTGCGTAAGCGCCAGCAGCAGCCCCAGCGGCGGCGAAAGCCACTCCTGCTTTTTTAGCAAAATCGCCCATCTTTGATGATGAGTCATCGACATCTCCATTGGCTTGTTGAAGTGACTTTTTGAGCTGATCTACGTCAGCAAGAATCGAAAGCTTGAGTGTGCGCGATTGTCCGGCCATTTACCACTCCTTCAGGATTCGATCAAAAGCATTTTCCCACTTGGCGATGATTTCTGGCTGTATTGCACGGAGTGTCGGATAAATAAACCAACCAGTCGAACCACGTCCGGTTGACCCTGACCAGATTGGAAACTGCTTGAATTTATTTGATCCGAACTCCGTCCCTCCCCAGAGATCTTTAGTTGATGCGCCTCCTGAGAATTTCTGGCTTACAAAGCCAAATGAAAGTTCACCGATTTTTGACGACTTAGAAACACGGGAGCCACTGGCAATTCTGTCGGCTGCTTTACCTCTGGTAACCGCCTTTTGTTGGATTTTGCCTTGAGCATATTCGGCCAAAGCTGAAGATTCTCTTTTAGCTGCATCAGTGGCTTCAGAATCCATTGCCTTGAATGCTGAAGTAATAGCGCGCAAATCTTGCTTATTATAGGCAATTTCAACGTTGTCGCTCACTTTGCTTCTCCAGTATCTCAAAAGCTGTATAAATTTGTTCCGCCGTTGTCCATTCGCTCATCGGAATTCCCGTCGCAATTGCAAGCTCGACGAGGATTCGATTTACGCTTCCGGCGGCGTAACTTTTGGGAGAACGTCACCGACTGTCACGTCGGCCACTGTTTCACACCAAATTTCATATCCTTTTATTGGCTTGCCACCGGCTTCACGTTTCATCGCATTCCACGCAAGGAAGAGAAGATCAGAGATTCCGATCTTCTCCTGCGCCTGCGAAATCGTGCTGCCTGTCTTTTGTTCCCACTTGGCCCACTCTGGCGGTTGTGCGGTATATGTACCGAACTCGCCATTTGTGTATTCGATTGTGATTGGTAGTCGCATTTCGTGCTCCCGTTTCTATGAGTTGGATCAGGTAATTGTAAGAACTGGTGTTGTAGAGCAGAGCATTGCCCAAGTGTCAGTCTGTGCATCTGGAGCAGCGCCACCCGCTGTTGGAGCCACTGGAAAGACGTTGCCGGCAAATGATGCGCCGGTTGCTGATACAAGTGTGAATGCAAGTGCAGTGTTTGGAGCAGATGTGAACGCAGTCCACATTGCTTCAAAGAGTGATGAAGTTGCGCCCCAGTCTGCAAGAAGTGAAATGTTGAGAGTCCACTGGTCATCGATGTGCTTGTAAGCTTTGCCATCGAGTGTCTGATAAGTGGTAATCACTGGCGCATTGACCAGGGTGACCGCAGTTGTCTGCGCGTCATAATTCACTGAATTTAGGGTGAAGGTTATGTCGCGACCCGTGACGATAGTTGTTGGCATTTGTCTATCTCCTTAGATTGTCTGTTGTGTGTAGTAAGTGCTGACCGCGAGATCCGCCACTAATAGATTCGATGCTCCCACCGATTGAATAGTCGGACGTTGAACATCTCCGACTTCATAGCCTGCTGGCATTGCTGAAATGATGCTGATTATCAGCTGCTCAAGATTGTCAAGTGCTCCGGCCGTGTTGTTGTAAGCAACGGCCGCTGTGACCACAAAGTTAATTTTCACGCGTACCGCAGATTTGCCGATTGTTGTCGTTTCCAAATAGGGCGAATCAGGGACAATCACGCACGCTGGCGGAATAACTGCTTCGGGCGGTGAGCTATAAACAGAGGCAACGACGCCAGACAAGGCAGTCGCAAGAGTGCCTCTGACGTTGGTCGCGATTGATGTTGGAGTAGGCATCAGATAGCCATCGTTGAAGTGTCAAGGTAAGGCGAAAGTAATCCGACGACTCTATTCATTAAGGATCTGCCCATTCTGTAAGGAGACGGAGTGAAATCAACGCCTTCGATCTGGCCACCAGGAGCGACTACGGATTGGAAAATCTCCACACTTACGATTGTGACTGCTTGCTCGACTGCCGCAGTTGATGCGTAAAGTGTGGCGGCATTTGCTCCGGATAGGTAAGCAACGCCAGCTGGTATCACTTCGCGGAATGAAATATTTGCGTTTGTCTTAGCAGCTGTAAAGACATAAATTGCGCCAGAATAAAGATTAAACACTGGAATGAATGGAAAAGTCTCCCAGTAATTCGATGTGACTGTGATTGTTCCGTTGAAAGTTGATGGAACGCAACCAGTAACAACGACTGTTTGACCCTCGACAAAAGTATTTGGTCGCTGTGTTACGTAATAGGCGACATTGTTTTGAAGATAAACACCGGCGATTGCAGCTTGATTTGCAGTCAGCATCGGCAAAATTACTTGCTCGGCGGAATCAATGATTCCGTCAAGGTAAGCATCTGAATACAAGGACGACGAAACGCCCAAGACTGTCCGCAATTGCGATGCAGTGATGATTGATGGCATTTCGTCGTCCTTTCGTATTCGGCTCGGCTAGATACGGGAGCGCACCTAGCCGATGATTAGTTGGATTAAGTTAAATTGAAGCGACGGAGACCACCGGCGAAAGTAACGCCAGCGGCTACGTATCCGTATAGCATCAATTCGATCTCACCAGATGTTGGAACATTGGCTGAAAGTGTTAGCGCAGGAGATTCAAAAATTTCAATCGAACGTGGCTCAATGATGAATGCTGAATCGTCAATTGTTGTTGAAACCATATTTGAATCAACATAAAGATCCAAGCCCAAAACGTTTCCACGGATTGAAGTTGGATTTGCAGTTCCACCAGCATTTTGAGTCAATGGCTGAGCGTTATAGATTGGACGGCCAGTTGAATCAGTTGCACCCATCAAGAGTGACCACTGTGAAGTTCCTGCAACATATGCTGTTGCTGTGCGCTTTGTAGCGTTGTAAGCAGCCGCAGCTTCTGTCGATACGAATGAGATGATTCCCGCTGATGATGCAGCAGTTGTTGCAGCTTGTGTTCCATTAGCAACGATTTGTGAAATTACATATTCGTCAGTTGCTTGGGCGTAAGCTTCACGAAGATTCTGGAGCATAATTTCATAGAAGCTCGGATCTGATCGGTCGAGAAGCTCGACTGAATAGCGTTGGAAACCCGCCTTCTTGATAACTGTCGCATTCACATAGGCTGAAGTGATCTGAGTTGTACCAGTTGGATCTCCACCTTCTGCAACAGTTGCAACTGTTGAATTTGCAGTGATCTTTGGAATTGACACTGTCATTCCATATGAATTAAGTGGACGTGTGCCGCCGCACGCTTCAATTGTTGGGCGAACCAATGTTGTGTTTGTTGCCACATCGCGAATGTATGAAACTGGTGAGAACGCTGGATTTGTTGAGAATGAATCATCGGCAGCAGCTACGTACTGACGTGAATCTTCATTTCCCATCTTTGCCTTGATTGTGTGCTCAAGGTAAGCGCCTGGTGTTTGAATTGGTGAACGTGGTGTTGTGAAATACAACGGACGTGGTGTCTCTGTTGCAGTTACGACTTTGGAAGCCTCAACCGCTTCGGCTGCTGCTTCGGGAACGGCTGGAGTTGATTCCATTTCGTTTTCTCCTTGTGTTGTTGGTGTGGTTGTTTCTGCTTCTTCAGCTGACGCTTCTGATTCAGAATCTTCTGGCTCACTAGCTGCGACGGCTACTTTTGCGCTCGCAATTGCTGGATCTGTTACAAGTGAGACTTCCTTAAGCGCACTTGCGCTAATTACTAAAACGCCATCGATATTCTTGTATTTTTCAGCAAGAACTCCAACGCTAAATCCGTCACGCAATCCTGATGATGCTTCGACAAGGCTGTCATTTCCCGCGGTTGTATTTCCGATAGAAAATGTTGCATCGATGCCCTCATCGGTTACTTTGTAAGATTTCAAAAATCCAATCGGTGCTTCGCGACGATGCTCAAGCAATAATTTCGTAGAGTTACCAAAAGTAATTGAGCCAGGCTTGAATGATGTCGCTCCGGCTGATGTGGATCCAGTTTCATTCCAAGTGACGATGCGTCCGGAGATTTCTCGCTTTGGAAAATCCGTTGCCGTGACTTTGATTGAAAAGTCAAGATTCATTGGAGTTGGCTTTGTTTCTTTCATGAGATCATATCCTCTTCTCGTCGGATTTCTTCTGTCGTAATTGCACCAATGTCATAAAGTAATTTGTAGACTTCGGCACGTTCTTTTGCTGATCCACGCAAATAATCATCAAGATCAAATTTGACTTCTTGAGATGCAGGAACAAAATCATTTGGCATTCCAGTCATTGAAAGACGTTCTTCAATGCTGGTCATAACATTTCTCAAAGAAAAATCGACAAGAGATTGACGCGAAAGCGCAGCATTCGAATAAGTCATACTGGATCCAGTTTCAGCATCGACGTAATAAGCCGGAATGCCACAAGCTCTGGCAAGTTCAGTTGCAACGTAAGATCTGGCCTGATTAAGCTGCAATTTCTCTGGATCAAATCCTAAAGCTTGCAATTCAACATCGGCATTCAAAAAAGCAGTTGAACGATTACGTCGAGCGCTGCCCCAAGATTCAAGAAGCTTTGCAATTCGATCTGCCGGCAATGCTGTGCCATTTGATTTCAAAACCATAGTCGGAACTGGCTCCCGTGCATACATAACCGCTGCACGTTCTAATTCTGCTCCTGCCTTAATTGTACGACCGGCACGATTCAAAATTCCTTCATCATTTCCGTAAAAAACAGCTAAAGCTCCAACGCCAGAATCTGGAACAGGAATATTGTCTACTGTGTAATACTCAATCTCTGTTCCACGTGCATTTGTAATAATTCCAACGCGAGTTGGCGAAATTCTTTCGGCTGCGCGAATTCGATATGTATCTGCATAAATTTCAGTAATACGAAGATACCCATATCCAAATAGAAGCAAATCTTCGCAAAGCCAGGCATAAGTGCTGGATCCTGGAACACGTGGATCCGGTTGATTGATGCATTTTGGAGGAGTTTCTACTTCCGATCCGTCAGCTTTTACTCGAACCTTTAACGGAATCGATGCAACGCTTGAAGTGATGATGTTACGAGCGCGAGCGCAAGTTGGCACTGACATAAATTCCGCACGTGATGCAGTAATGCCAGTAATTCCGTAAAAATTATAAATTGAATCTGTGGTGTTTGTAGGAGCTAGAGATGCTGAAACATCATAAGTCGGTGACGGATCCGAGGTCGTGATGTTGCGTGAAAATAGTCCCATAGCCCCAAGTCTAAAGGTCTCCTATACATCTAGCCGACCAAAATATCAATCTCCATCTCTGGGCGTGTCGCAAAGTGTGTTGCTAAAGCTGAAGCCACCGCAGCGCACACTGCAACGCTTGAGGCGCGCCGACCGATGATCCAGCCGCCATCGCCCATTGGTAATCGAACGGCCGATAATATCTGCTTGGATAACTCTGTTTGTTTTCCGTGAATCAATCTCTTTGAGGTGATCGCGCCAAGCAATTCATCACAACTTTGGCCATATAAGGCGCCATCAATGTCAATCACTGGAATTCCTGCTGGTTGTAATCGCGCAGCTACCGCAGAGCTTGTTCTCTTGCTAAAAGCCACATATTCGACTGGATACTTTCGCGCATAGGGCGCAATATCATTGGCAATAGCTTTATCATCGAGCGAAATCGGATTGTGCCAAGTGTGAAGAAGTTTGATGTTGAAAGTATCGTCAGGATTTTTCTGAGCCGCTACCAATGCCCCGTCTCTTCTGTCCGGACTCAAATCAAGGCCGAACCACGTAACTTTATCTGTATCCAAGACAATTTCATCGGATCCACATTCTTCCCATTCTTTGACGGGAATTGCTCCGGAGATCGTATTGACCCAACGGCATAAGACTTCGGTCTGGACTACATCTGGCGGATCATTAAGAACGGCGCGAATATTATCTTCGTGAATCGTGTGACCAAGTGCTGGATTGCTAGCGACCCAATTGCGTTCATCCTCAATCTTGTCTGAAAAGGCTGACCATTCAAAATATGCAATGTCATCGTTACCACCGGCAGCCGATGCCATTCCGCGCTCGCGCAGCTGATTCAAAATCAGGCTATGTTGGTCACCGGCGTTGGAAAATGTCCAGAGCTGAGGATTTTTAGCCGCCATCATCGTATAACGCATCGCTGACCAAGCTTCAGTATCTTTCAGCTGACGCGTCTCATCCATATAAACAGTTTCCGGCTTGGCAAATCCTCGAGCTGCGGCATTTGCTGCCTTGACTACGTATCGAGCACCGGAGATTAATTCGATTTCTTCGGATCCGTGAGCCCAGCGGATTTTTTTGACTTGTTTTGCTAAAGCCGGATTGTTTTCAATAATGCTGACAACGTGGCGAAACGTCTCAAGCGATGTTGTCAGCACGTGAGCTGATCCAAGTTGCAAAGATTCTTCCCATAGGAACAGCCGTGCCAAAATTGACATCTCCATAATCGTCGACTTTCCATTCTGACGAGCTGCCACAATGACCACCAGTGGAGCGTGCCATCTACCATCCGGCTTGATTTTCAATGCGTGCTCAAATACAAATTTTTGCCACGGCATTAGCTCGATGCCAATCGATGCGGCGAAGTCGATAACTTCGAAGCCTTTTGACGGCAAATCATTCAGCCTAGAGTGGATTCTGGGCGTTCCTGAGCCGATTAAGCGCTCTGGTGCAGGTTCAATTCCCTGTTCGTCCCTATTCGAGCCTGTAACGACCTGCAATGACCTTATTTGACCCTGTTCAGCCTTACTCATAACTTGTGCTCTCTTGTTCAGGTGAAAACAGAAAAG
>Ga0213921_1000430_pt1 | contig 13975 bp, 17 predicted proteins | sample McNCre2017MG_FD_165041 | JGI IMG/M metagenome (GOLD analysis project Ga0213921, IMG submission 165041) | Freshwater microbial communities from McNutts Creek, Athens, Georgia, United States - 20-17 MG | ecosystem: Environmental > Aquatic > Freshwater > Creek | place: USA: Georgia | collected...
GACCGTGGCCGACGCCCCAGGGGAGAGCGTCGTGGTCGTCCCGATGGCGATGGTGGCCGCGGCGCCGTTCGTGCCGTTCGTGCCAGCCGGGCCGGGCGTCCCGATGCTGACCGTGATGGTCGAGGAAGACCCCTCGACGGAGACCTCCAGCGTGCCGTAGATTTCCGCAGAGATTTGGGACATGATTAGTCGGTGACCTGGTCGATGACGGTGAGACGGAAGGTCGAAGAGTAGAAGGTCACGCCGCCGTAGATGAACTTCACGTCCTGCCTGGCTGTGCCCAGCGCGAAGCCCGTGGTGTCGTCCAGGCGGATGACAAAGGACAGGCCGTCGACGGCCATGGTGATCGTGCAGGGGTAGACCGTGCCGGCCGCGTCGATGATGTCCGATGTGACGGTGGTCGTCAGAAGGTTGGCAGGGGCGCCGGCCGCCGGGGTGTAGGTGACGGTGGCCGCGTAGGTCGAGCCGCGCTTAAAGGTGACGGTGGAGCTCATTCTTTAGAGGTCGTTGATGACGGTGCAGGGCGTGTAGAGGAAGGTCTGCACCTCGCCCGACACGGTGATGCTGAACTCGAGGGTGGCCTCGGCGGAGGCCGCGCCGTTGAGCAGGGTGGCCACGCCGGCGGTGGTCATGTCCAGCGTCATCAGGCGGGAGTCGAAACCCTGCACCCCCGTGTCGTCGGCCGTCAGCGATACCGCCGCGCCGACCAAGCTGGAGTTGAAGGAGATGTCCCAGGTGTAGGTCCCGACCTGGTTGACCGTCACGGCCCCCACGTAGGTGGCGCCCAAGCCCTGCAGCGCCGAGACGATGTCGGCCGTGGAGGCGTCGACGCGGATCTGGTCCGTATTGGTCGAGCCGTCAGACAAGGTGAAGTAGCCGCTCTTCGGGAAGGGCGAGATGCTGACGCGGTAGGTCTCGAAGTCGCCGGCGCCGTAGGCCACAAGGGTCGTGACGGTGATGGACGGGGCCGACGGGGTCGTGGCCGTGGTCGTCGAGGTGGCCACCGCCGTGGTCGTGCCGATCTTCAGCGCGAAGGTGGAGCCACCGGGGAAAGCGACCTCCTCGAAGGGCGAGGTCTGGATGCCCGTGCGACGCACAAGGGAGAGCTCCACGGGGCACTGGTCGCCCTGGATAAAGAAGGGCTCGTTGCCCACGTCGAACGAACCGAACTTAGAGTAGGCCCTGTTCTGCTCGACGTCCAGGAACAGGCGGTTGGTGGTGATGAGGGCCATGGGCTTCTACCCTTGCCCGGCGGTCAAGTGGGTTTGAGGTACTGCGTCCCCGTGGGAGAGGTGTCCGTCAATCCGAACAGGCCGGTATTGGTCAAATGCTTGTCGTACCCTGCAATCGACGATTGGCTCGTGACGTATGGGCCATAGGTGCTAGGGTCCCAAATGTATTGGCCAGCCTGCGGAACCCCATCAATAGTCTGGAAGTTCAAAGATTTGCCAGGCATCGGGTGGTTTTGCAGGACACAAGGGCCGACCTGCAGCTGACGGATCTGCCAGCCCTTGGTCGCGTCCCAGATGACGTGGGCGATGTTATGCCGGGCGCAATCGATTTGGCGATAGACCTGGTACAGCGTATTCTGCTCGAAGCGCTGGCTGGTCGTTCCGCTCGTACCCTCCACCGTGACGTTGGTGATGGTCTGCTCGAGGTAGGGGCTGACGAAACCACCTCCGCATTGCCAGTTGTAATAGATGTAGTTCGGGTCGTCGCTCTCTTTGCAAACTACTAGCTGGGGGTTATTGATGTCTGTCGAACCGCTTGTAGACCAGGCGGGATTGATGGTGTAAATGAAGACGAAGTAGTTGGAGCCAGAGTCAATCTTGACGTGGCCGTTCTGTTCGACGCCCTGGCTCTGGTTGCCGCCCGTGCCCGTGACCTTGTAGCCCGTCGGGTAGACGTTAAAGTCGGTGATGACCTTGCCGCGAACACCGCTTGAAAAGTCGAAAGCAGTATCATCAAACTCAGCCCGCTGGAACTCGACCACGCCCTTGTTCACGCGCAAGCACCAGTCGTTGCCCTCCTTCTGGACCGTCACCTTGAACTGGTCGAGGTCGGCCACGTAGGGCAGAGAGGACTGGATGGTCGTCCCGCCGACGGTCTCATGCGTCAGCGTCTCAGGGGATAGGGCGAGCCGCCCGCGCTGGATGATGTTCCGGCCGTTGCTCATTTGGCCTTCAAGTACACCTTCGGATTGAAGCCGAGCTCGAAGTACCGGACCGTGTAGCTGATCTTGTAGACCAGGCCGAACTCCTCGTAGTTGATGGAGTCGAGGAAGAGCTGGTCCCAAAGCAATTTGCCATCAGGGCCCATGACCGCCCAGCCGTCGGCCTTCTTGTAGACCAGCTGCAGGCCGGCGAACTGGCCCGTGCTGCTCGTCTTCGTCACGTTGGCCACCAGCGATTGGACGATATCGAAAGAGCCGACATAAACCAGCCCGGTGAACGCCAGGGTGGGCGTCAGGTATGCCTTGAGGTTGATGGTCCCGCCGTCCTTGCTGGCCTGAGAATGGGGGAAGCCCGTGAACTTGCCCGTCGCGTCATAGGTGGCGCCGTTCTTAGGGGCCGCAGGGGTGCCGCCGATTTCAGACTCCCAGAGCTTGTGCGTGTCGATGGGCTCCTGCTGGGTCACGCCCACGCCGGAGATCATGGGGGTGGTCGTCTCGCCCTGGTCGAAGCCGATGTAGTCGGCCTGGATGGTGGCCATGTCGTTGTGGTCCCGCGTCCACATCACCTTCCACGCCTTGAGCCGAGGGTCCTTTGGGTGGGGGTCGCCCTTCTTAGGGGCGTTGGCCTCGATGCGCGTCTGGTCCACGCGGTAGGCCAGCCGGCTGGTCAGGAGACCGTAGCCGTCGTTCTCGATGGTGTAGCCGGACTGCAGGAGCGGACTCCGCAGGGCGTTGCCCTTGTTCTTGTAGGCCATTAGAGTCGGAAGTGCGGGTTGGTCTGGTTGCTCGACGGCGTCTCGATCTTGCCGTTGATGGTGTTGACCATGGAGCGGATGTCACCGAGCAGTTGGTCGATGGTCGTCGGCCGGCCCTGCACGGAGCCGGGGAGCAAGGGGGTCGTGCCGACCAGCGGGGAGTTGTCCAAGGTGGCGCCCGTCTTGGAGCCCATCGCGTAGCCGCCGCCCAGGGCTTGCATGGAGGTCGCGCTGAAGGCGGTGAGGCTCGTCGGTTTGGCTGCGCTGTCAGCAGCCGAGGCGGCCTTGCGGGCTTCTAGTATCTTGCGGGCGTTGGCCAGCACCTGGTCCGTCAGCTCGACGCCTTTCTTCGCGTCCTCAGGTAGTCGGCCGAGGGGGCTCTTGAAGGCGTCCTGCGTGGCAGCGTAGAACTGAGCCAGCTCACCGTTGCCGCGCTTGAGGTCCTTGATCATCTGATCGGTGGTCATGCCAAGCGAAGCACCCTGCTCGACCAGCGCCTTGGCGAGCATCTGGGAGGCCGTCGCGTTGTCCACGTTGCCCTGCTTGGCGGACTTCATGGCCTCGTTGATGGCAATCCATCGGTCACGGTAGGTAGCGCTTTCCGCCATGAACTTGTAGAAGCGCATGACCATGCTGTCGGCCTCATCGCCCATGTCACGAAGGAAGCGGCGCGTATCCTCGGCGCGTTGGCCCATGTCGTCCGTCGCATTAGCAGCACCGGCCATGCTTTTCTTTAGTTCGCTTGAACCGGCGCTCAGGGCGTTGGCCAGCTCGGGGCCGGTCTTCTTGCCTAGGATGGTCAGGACGATGTTGTTGCGCTCGGCCTCGGAGCGGGCGGACTTGGTGGCGTCGGCCAGCTTCATGAACAGGTCTATGACATTGATGGAGCCCTTGCTGATCTGCTCCTGCGTGAAGCCCAAGTCCTTGAGCGCCTTGACCTGCGTCTCCACCCCGCCCTGGGCTTCGGCCAATACGATGGTCATCTCTTTCACGGCCTTGGCCGTGGTCTCCTCGGAGATACCGGCATCGTCGAGCGCCTCGGAGAGCTGGAAGAACTCGGAGAAAGGGACCCCTAGTTTCCGGGCTCGGGCATTGGCGTCGGCATACTTATCCATTGCACCCGTCATCAGGTTCATGCCTTTATCAAACAGGACCATCGGAGCGACGGCGCCCATGACTCGGTTGCCAATCTCGCCGGCGAACTTGGACGCGGCCCGCTGCGCACGCCCGAAGACCACGTCGGCGTTGCTCTTGGCGTTGAGCTCTACTTCAAGTTTGCGGGCCATGGGATGCTTCTACCCTTGCGACCTGGTCAAGCATCTCCTCCTCCTCCGTCGTGAGCACCTTGATGGAGCTTCCCGGCTCGTTCGCGATGAACCCCGAGGACATCCAGATGGCCTGCGCCTCGGGCATGTTCCACGCCCTTTCCTCGGGCACCCCGTGTTTGACCAGGTTGCAGATGACGGACATCAGCCAAGGCATCCCCGTCGAGTTGCCGTCACGCTTGGAAGTCTCCCAGAACTTGGGCCAATTCGCGGAGCTAGCATACAGCAGGAACTTGCGACCCTCCTCGGTCATGTACTTCTTGGAACGGGCCAGCTTCACGCCCTCCCACGTGTCCTTCCAGGTAGGATCGAGCGACTCCTCCGCGCATACCTTGACAGCAAGGATGAGGTCGGCCGCCGTGATCGTCGGGTCCCCGTCGCGCATGAAGGGCGAGTCGAGGGCCAGCAGCTGGAGCCGGTGCTTGAGGCAGAACGGGTAAACGAGGCGGCCCAGGATACGCACCCGGGCCGGCTCAGTGAACGCCTGAATGAAGCGCTTATCCAAACCTTACGAGTAGGTCGCGATGGACTCCCACTGCTTGGCCTTCAGCGAGACGGCCACGAAGCCCTTGTTGGTGCCCTTCTCCTCGATGGACTCGATGACGCCCGTGAAAGAGGAAGAGGCGCCGACGTCGGTCTGAACCGCGAAGGTTATGGCCGCGCCGATCTCCGGCATATCGGAGGTCTTGGCGATGCCGTCCACGGAGAGCTCGCGCATGACGCCGTCGTAACGGGCGGTCACCGTCTTGCCCGTCTCGTCCTGCACCGTGTCGTTCAGCTCGTAAGCCTTCGACAGCGTGTACGACTGGACGACGAGATTGGTGACAGTACCGGACCCGATGCCGTAGAGGCAGGTCACACCTTTGAGGGAAGCAGCCATGGTTGTTTCTTAACCTTGGGCGAGCGGTCAAGCCGGGAGGACCACCCGCAGGGTGTAGGGGATACGGCTGCCGAACATGCGGGACTGACGCTCGTCCTGGATAGGCTCGGGCGTGACGTCGTACAGGTTGGCGTCCCCGCTCGCGGTGAAGGCGGCCTTCAGGTCGGCCAGGCTCTCCCAACCCATGAAGCCCTCGATCAGGGCGCAGCGTGCCCGGTGCTGTTCCAGGGTGGCCGGAGCGTCGGCCGAAGAGTAGACGCAGATCTCGACGGCGCAGTCGAAGTTGCCAAAGCCCTCGGGGAGCTCGGGCGGAGGGGCGGCGCTGTCGCAGATGACGGCCACAGTGGGCAGATCTTTCAGCGAGGCGCTGTCCCCGGGGTTGATCTGCAGGCCAGCCAGTTCGGCTTTGCCCTGGAGATAGGAGACGACGACGGCCTCGCAGATGTGTCGGATGGATTTGGTGCCCATGATTAGTTGCGGTTAAACTTGTCGGCGCCCCAGACCATCAAGGCCTCGGCGCGTTTGAAGAGCTTGCCCGTGCGGACGGCCATCACCCGCTCGAGCGTCTTGGCATCGGTCGAGACACCATCGTTGTCGCCGATGCTGTTCCCGATGATCATGCCGAAGTTGGCCGTGTTGGGTTGCCCGGAAAAGGAAGTGTAGCCCGTCGAGCTGCGGTTGCGGAAGACCCACGCCGGGACGCCCTTGACGCCAAAGTTCTTCTGGATGCCGGGAGTCTCGGGCTTGGGCAGGGACATGATGACGTCCAGCCAGCCGGCCTTCAGGCGGCCGACGTTCTGCTGCTGTTTCTTGATGTAGGCCTTCATGGCCGCCGCGTCCGCGATCTCACGCAGTTCCTTCGGAATGCCTGGTCCGTTGTTCTTGCGGATGCGTCCAGCATACTTGGCCTTCATCGCGTCGTGCGTGCCCTTCAGGTCCTTCACGATGGTCTGCCCGGCCTTGGCCTCGAAGGCGGCGCGGAAGCGGTTGCTGAACTGGCGATAGGCACGCTCGGGGTCTTCGTCGTCGAGCACCCCTCGGAAGATGCCCTTGGACTTGGTGGTCATCACGCCTTCCTTGCGGGCTTTCTCGAAAAGGGATTTATCACCGGCCACCACCGCCATGCCCATCAGCGAGAAGGCGCTGCGCCCTTCGGGGTCGGCCGTCGAGTTGAAGATGCTTTTGATGTCCTTCTCAACGGAGGTCTTGCCGGCCACCTCGGCGGCCTTGGACAAACCTTTGCCACCGCCCTGGACAAGGGGAGGGGTGAACACCATCAGTTCGCGGGCGGTCAGGGCGGCTTCCTCGATCACGACGTCCCGCATGCACTTGCCCGAGAACAGGCGATACTCGTTGAGCGCCTGGGTGTAGGCGTCAAACCCCTTGAGGCGGGGGGTGAACTGGACGTAATCGCGTGCCGCCCGGCTCATTGGGTGTCCGTGGTCAGCTGCAGGATGACCCAAGCCGACCCGGGCTTGTGGCTGGATGCCACGATACGCACCCCTAGGTTGGCCACAGAGGCCGTTTTACCGATGGCGAGGGTAGATACCGCTACCGCCCCGCTCAAAGCCGCCACAGAGGCGCCTACGCGGCCGTCCGAGGCAGTCCATGCGGCGGTGTCGGCGGCCACCTTGGCCGTGAAGGAGGTCTGCTCCAGGAACCCGCCCGCCTGCAGGGCTTGGGAAACCGAGGGGTCAGTGACCATGGCAAGGAACGTGTTGCCGGCGGAGTCCGTCAGGGTCACGCCGAAGTCGGCCAGCATCTCCTTGGCGTCGTCGAGGAAGTCGGAATAGAGGGCCATGGTCTTCTTAACCTTGGGACTAGGTCAAAAAAAAGGGCTCCCCGAAGGGAGCCCCAGTTGTCGGCGCTTGGCCCGCTATTAGGCGGACTTGATGCGCTTGAGGTTCGAGCGGCCCTTGGCGGCGCCGAAACGGATGGCGGCCGTCAGGTAGAGGATGCCGCCCGTGTATTCGGACTCGACCAGGAGCTGGAGACCGCCCGAGGAAGCGACGCCGGCGTTGGGGGAGGCGGACCAGACCGAGCCGGTGCCGATGCAGATGGCGTCCTTGGCGGCCGCGAAGCCGACGAGATTTTCGCCGTTGGCCGCGAGGCCGGCGTACTGCATGACCTGCAGGGTGCCGATCTGGCCGACGATGCCGGTGCGGACGACGCTGTTGTTGCCCTGGGTGTTGAACGCCGAGGTCAGCTTGGCGTCCTTGCGGAGCGCGCCGATGTAGGTGGAGTTCAGCACGAGGCCGCGCTGCTCGGGGGCGAGCAGGTCGTCGAGCGCGGTGTCGAGGTCGACCACGTCATTGTAGTCGAAGTCGGCGGCGGCGATGACGATGTTGCTCGCGTAGTTCGCGTTCGTGACGAGCGCGTTGACGACCGAGTTGGCCTTCTTCACGATCTTGGCGACGGCCTCTTCGCGGAAGGCGTTGATGACGCCCTCGGCACCCCAGGCGGCGAGCTCGGAAGCGTCGAAGCTGCGGGTGGCGTGGTAGTGGGTGAGGGAGACGGAGGCCTTCGTCACCTGGACCGAGCCGGCGTCCTTGTAGCCGCCGGAGGCCTTGGAGAAGGTGGCCGCGTCGTCGCCCGCGATGAACGGGACGTCGATCGTGGTGCCGCGGTCCTCGCGGGACTGCGCGAGGGTCGTGAACATGTCGAGGACGGGGAGCTTCGGGCGGAGGTCGGCGACGATGATGTCGGCGAGCGCGGCCGGGGCGATGTCAAAACCAGTGTTAGCCATGGTAGTGTATTATGTATTTAGGGATGAATGAGTGAGGGGGAAAGATTACTTCAGGCGGCCAAAGAGGATGGCGGCCTTGTGCTTCTGCAGGAAGGCCACGCGCTCGGAGCCGGCGGGCATCGCGGCATACTGCTCGCGGATCTGCTCGACAGTCAGGGCAGGGGCTTCGACCTTCTCGGCGGCGACGGGGGTCGTGCCGGTGGAGGCGACGATCTCGGCGGCCTGCTTGGCGGCGGAGATCTGGGTGGCCTCGAGGGAGGCGACCTTGGCGGTCAGGGCGGCGACCTCGGCGGTCAGTTCGCCGATGCGGGCATCCTTGGCCACGACGTCCGCCTTGGCGGAAGCGAGCTCATCGGCGGCGCCGACAGTCAGCTTCTCGACAGTGGCACGCAGGTCGTCGCGCTCGGTGGTGAGGGCGAGGGCCACAGTGCGCAGCTCGGACAGTTCAGCTTCAGGAGTCAGTTTGCTCATGATGTTCTTAAACTTGGAGAGGTGGTCAAAGGCCGTGGCCTCTTCCTGGTCGTCTTCCTCTTGCCCGGAGACGATGTCGGCGGGGTCAAGGACCTCCACGCCCAAGGCCGCGACGGCCGCTCGGTTGTCGGCGTTGTTGTCGATGAACTCGTCGACGCGCATGCCGGCATCCAGCATCTTGCCGACCTCGTCCGCCTTGAACTGCGGACCGGGCATCGAGCCGCCATTCATGATCAGGCGCTCATACTTGAGGCCGGTGGCCTTCAGGTCATCGATGGTCTTTGCGCGGTCCGACTCCGGGCGGTTGGTCAGGACGACCACTTCCTCGGCCTCGGCGGCGATGTAATCGAGCACCTTCTGGACGGGCTGGCCGTCCGCGATGATGGTGTCGTCTATGTCGGTGACGATGCGGGGCATGGTCAGAAAGACGCCAGGGCTTCCTCGAAGGAGTCGGCCAACCCGGTGACGAGCCCCAGGCGCACGGCCTCGCGGCCGGTGAAGGTGCCGCCGGTAAAGGCGTCCTGCGAGACGTTGACGCGGGTGGTCTTCACGGACTGCTGGAACTCTTCCGCGATGCCGTCGACCTGGCGCTGGAGGTCGGCCACTTGGGCTTCGGTCAGGGACGTGCCCTCGATGCCGGCACCCTTGAGCGGGGATTGGCTGGACTTGATGACGACCATCCGCACGCCGGCGTCGGCGTAGGCCTTGCTGTAATCGGGCACCACCATGTAGACGCCCACGGAACCGATGCTACCGGAGGGCATCGCCACGAAACGATCCGCGGCGGCGGCCAGCCACAGGGCGGCAGAGTTCGCTTCCTCGCCGTAAGCCATCGTGGGCTTCTTGATGCGGCGCATCTTCGAGGCCAGCTCGGGGACGCCGGTGACAGTGCCGCCCGGGGAGTTGACGCGGAAGGCGATCTTCTTCACGGCCGGGTCGGCCTCCATCGCGTCGATGGCCTTGGAGATGGCCAGCACGTCGGTAGCCCCCATCATCCCTTCGATGGGCGAGATGCCACGACCAATCGGGCCGTCAATCGGGATGACGCCCTTGCCGTCCGCCGTCACGTAGGCCTCGGGGCGGGCGCCCAGGAGCTTGGACAGCACGTCGCTGAAACCATACTTGTCCAGGCGGGCGGAATAGTCGGCGGCCTTGGTCGGTTCGATGAGCAAGGGCTCGAGGCCCTTAAGGCCGTTGGAGAAGATAAGACGCATAGGGGGTTAGTCGGGAAGGGTGCTGTTGTCCTGCGGGACTTCGGACGTGGCCGCCTGCTCGGGGGCGGGGGCGTCCTCGGCGAAAGCGTCGGCGTTCTGCTGCTTGGTCGGGTCGACGTTCAGGAAGGAGCCGGCCGCAATCATCGCGACCTCGTCCACCGGCAGGCCATACTTCTCGGCGATGTCGTGGATGAGTCGCATGTTCTGCGCCTTCTGCTCGATGACCTTCTCGAACTTCTTGCCGCGCTTGGCGTAGATCTCGGTGAAGGAGGCCAGGCCGGCACGCAGGTCGTCGCGGTCATTCCGCGCGTCACGGCCGTTGTCGATGCTCGGGGTGGCCGGCACGCTGAACTCGACGTCCGCCCAGTTAGGGTCGTCAGGCAGTTCGCCCAAGGCGATGCCCGTGCCGATGCGCCACTGCCAATCGGGCACGAGGAAACAGTCGTGAAGCATGCACTGCTTGTCGCCGACGTAGCGGTCCGCCTTGCCGAGCACCATGCGCACCAGGGCGGAACCCGCCTTGCTGCCGTCCGTGACCACCTCGTAGGGTAGGCCACCGGCCGCGATCTGGCGGGACAGGACAGTGTTGAACATCTCCATGCTCTGCCGCGGGAAGTTCGGGGTGACGCTCTTGAGGTCTTCCCCGGGCTCGAGCACCAGGAGCTTGCCGCCCATCTGCGAGCCGATGCTGCCGAAGTCCGACGAGCCGGCGCCGTTCAGGTCGGCCGCCATGCTCTCGTCGATGGCGCCGCCGTTCTTAGTCAGGATTGAAGGAACGTCCGTGACCTGCTTCGTGGCCCGCTTCTCCAACTCGATGATTTCGGTGAGGTCCTGCATGCTGTTCAGCGCATGGGCCATCGGGGGCAGGCCGTGGCCGCCGGATACACGCTTGAAGTCGGCGATGTGGAAATAGGTTCCGGCTTCCTTGAACTCAAACTGACCATCGCCGAACTGGATCCAGATGCCTTTCACCTCGCCGAACTTGCCGTAGACGATGCCGTCCCACGTGTCGGGCGTCACCTGCTTCGGGTCCGTAGGGCTGACCACCCGGTGGCCTTCGATGAGCTGGATGGTCGCCCGACCCGTCACAGGGTCAGTCACCTTCAGGGCGAACATCTCGCCGTCCACCGCCCAGGTGTTGACGATGATGCGCTGCAGCTGCTCGCCCGTGTAGCGCTTCGTGGCGTCCGCACGGCGCGTCTCGCGGTAGTAGTATTCCTCGTAGAGTCGCGCCTTCGCCGGGTCGGCCGCATGGCTCGTCGGCATGTTGCCGTCGCCCACCACATACATCACCATGTCGTTGGCATACTGCACCATCGACGGAAAGTTCTTCTCGGCGTAGCGGGCCTTCTGCAGCAGGGACTGCCGGTCATACTGGCTGACATCCTTGCGGGCATCCTGCGGCGCGGAACCATACCAGGCGCGGCGGGCGAAGGACATCCCGGCGTTCTGGAAGTTGCTTGACCAGCTGGTCATCGCCTTGGTCTTCGGCGCGGAGCCGTTGCCGGCCGCCGGCTTCGGGACTTCGACGGCCTTGATGGTCTTCTTGCGGGGTGCCATAAATCAGAAGATGCGCGAGTCCCAGCGCGTGGTCACGCAGGTCGTGCGCTTGAAGGCCGCATACTGCTGGGGGTCGAGGTTGTATAGCGCGTAGCCGGCCTCGTCCAACATGACGTCCGGCTTGAGAGCCCACGTCTTCGACACGCTCGACCCCGAGTCGGAATAGGAAACCACGTTCAAACCCTGCGTGATCGCCGCCACCGCCTTGGCCCGGATGGCCAGCAGTTCGTCTTCAGTGAGTCCGATGAAAAGTCCTCGTGCCATGGTTTGGTTCCTACCCTTGGGGCTGGGGTAAAGAGGGGACTGGCCGCCGTGTTCCATGCACCCTAGCGCCGCAAGCCATCACGACACCACAACAACGCACCAGCGGCCAGTCCTGCACCAAAGGTGCGAACATCAGCAGAAAGGTCAAGTCAGGCATCTAACGGCGCCTCGTCCGCCAAGCCCGTCCGCCCAACGATACCCCAGCGGACGGCCACCAACATGGCCAATAACTCGCAGTCGAAGGCGTGGTTGTCTTTCTTGCCCTGGGGCAAAATCCATTGCGGCTTGCCCGTTCGCGAGTCCCGCACCCGCACCTCGGCGTTCATCTGCTCCTGATAGTCGGCCACCGCGTCACGAGCATACGTGTGCACCTTTCTTGCCCGCAGGCCGGCCAGCAGATCCTTGCCTGCGGTATTCGACCACACGATGAGGCGGGCTCGGTTCACCTGCCCTGGAACCAAGATTGCCTGGACGTCGGAATAGAAACGCTTGGCCGTCTGGCCGTTCGACCCCTTGACAGTGAAGTCGTCCTGGCCTGAACCCTTGGCGCACTTCCAACCACGCTTGGCCGTCTCGGCGTAGATCGCCGTGGTCTGGTCGCCGGAGTCCACCAGCACCATCGCCCGGTGCACCCCGCAGGCCTTCACGAAGTCATCCACCTGCTGCCACGTCTCGAGCTTGGCGAAGGCCATCAGGCGGCTGTGCCCGGTCACGGACCACCGGCGGGCGACGGCATACATGTGCCCGCGCTGCACGTCCACGCCGACGCTACGGCAGGGCACCGATCCGGCGGGCGCATCCTTGCGCGGGGCGACCTTGGCCTTCGGCGTGATGACCGCCTCGTCTTCCCAATCGTCGGCCATGGCGTAGTCGCTGGCCGTAGCCGCCGCCACCATCGTGCCGCCGTCGTCGCTCCAAGGCAGGGCGAGATACTTCTGCTTGAAGATGCGCCGCGGTTCCTCGTCGCCATAGGCATCGCTGATTTCCTTGCTCTTCAGCATGTCCACCGCCAACGAGCCCCAACTCGTCGAGGCCAAGGCGTTGACGTGCAGGCCGACGTATCCCTTCTTCTGGCTCACGCCCATCGGGACGAACTCGCCGTCGGCGTTGCACCTGATCCGCGTCTCGTTGGTGTCGGCCATCCTGGTCGAGCACTTGGCGCACTCATACGTCGTGCCCTCTTCCACCTTGCGGTGATCCCAGCCGGCGTCCGTCTTGGCGCTCTCCGGGAACCTGATGTAATCCCAAAGGAAGGGCTGCAGGTGGTTGCACGCCGTGCATCTGAAATGCCATTCCCGCTGGTCGGTCATCTCGAACAGGTTGTGGAAGTCATCGCCCACAAGCCCCGGCTGGCTCGCGTATAGTTTCTTGCTCGTCCACTCGTATGCCTTCGTCCGCGCCATCGACTCCTGCAGACTTCCCTTCGGCCACTGCCAGAGCTCGTCACCGAAGACGAACCGGGTCGAGATGCGCTGCAGGTCCTTGTGCGTCGTGGCCGAGTTGTTGTAGACGATGGTTCCGTCGGCGAAGTCAATCGTGTCGCTCTTGGCGTTGTCGTTCGGCGACAGACTCTCGCGCACCGCAGGCACCACGTTGAACAGCGGCCGCAGATAACGCAGGGTGAAGTCCTTCGCGTTGTCCTGGTTGTCCATGTAGATGACCATGTTGCCGCGGTCGTTGGCCATCAGGTAGGTCGCCGCCAATCGCATCGTCAGGGTCTTGCCGCATTGGATTGCCCAGGGCATCGCCATCACCCGCGTCGACGGCGCAAGGAAGATGCGCAGCGCGTGGGCCACCCATGGCCAGCGGTCAGGCCGATACCCGCCCTTGAACGGAGAGTCCGGGATGTGCGTCACGTTCTTCGCGCACCAGATCACCGGGTCCGCGTTGTCCGGCGGCGTCAGCACCTTGCGGCCGATGGCCAGCAGCTCGGCCTTCGTCACTTCTGCGCGTCCTCCAGCGCCTGCGCCAAGTCAGCCCGGGCGATACGCACCCAAGCCTGCAGGGCTTCGATGGCCACGGGCGGGTCGTTGGGGTTCGCCTTCTCGCCGGCCTCGACGGGCAGCTTGTCCAAGCGGGCAATGACTTCGCCCATCAGCTGGACCATCGCCGCACGCGAGTCCTCGGCCTTGATGTGATCACGCGCCTGCAGCGCCCGACGCTCCTGCTCTTCCTCGAGGTTGATGAGCGTCTTCAGGGACTGGTTATAGGCCGTCTGGTATTTGCCCTGGTTCGGGTCGCCCGTTTCCATCGCCGCTTCCCACACCCCACGAGCCCTCCCGACCAGCCCTCGGTGTTCCTCGATCGTGTCGGCCAGACTGCCGTCGTCGAGCTCCGCGACCTTGGGCTTCGGGGCGCCGCGCTTCTTGGCGGCCTGCCGCTCTTCCCGCCACGCCTTCGCGGCCTCGATGCTGTCACCCGGCATCCCCTCCTTGAGCAGGATGCTCACGCGTTGGCCAGTCACGCCTAGGGCGGAGGCAAGTTCCTTGATTTTAAGCATGGTTCACTTGGTCTTTTTGCGGGGTCGCTTCCCAACCTTTGAAAAACGCCCAAAACCCCCGTTTTTTTCTCCCGCAGTGTTCCGCCA
>Ga0213921_1000443_pt1 | contig 13755 bp, 17 predicted proteins | sample McNCre2017MG_FD_165041 | JGI IMG/M metagenome (GOLD analysis project Ga0213921, IMG submission 165041) | Freshwater microbial communities from McNutts Creek, Athens, Georgia, United States - 20-17 MG | ecosystem: Environmental > Aquatic > Freshwater > Creek | place: USA: Georgia | collected...
GTTCATCCTTAACAGCCTGTTCGACGTTGACGAGTTCGCTGGTTTTTTGTTTCAGTGTTTCTGTTTTTTGAATCGTCGCATTAAGCTGCTCAACATTGGCACCGGGTACGCTTTCGGCGATGTTTCTTGAGCGGTCAAACTGGGACTTTTGAAGTTCCAAATCCTTTTGACTTGCACCAGCCGCCTTGGCGGCAGCAAGCTTTTCATAAAGCTGAGTCTGATACGCAAGCTCTTCGTTAATTTTGCGGATGAACTCTTGCTGTTTCAATTGAGCTTGAAGTGAGTCCTGGTCAGCCTTGCGAAGGGCTTCAGACTTATCTAGATCCAACTGTTTGGATTGCTCGTTAAGACGGTTAAGTTCCGTCTGAGCATCAGCAATCTTGCTTTGGATACCAAGCTTATCCGCTTCCGTCATCTTGAGCTTTTCACCTTCGCTGATCTGCTTTTTGTAGAGATCGATGATCGAATTTTGGGAAAGCTTTTCGACTTCTAGGATATCGCTCTTGTGACTGAACTCAGCCTGAAGCTGGTCTTTGAGCCAGGTTTGGTACTCCTTACTGATCCGCATTTTTTCATCTGCGGTATGCGCGGCATCCATGTCCAGCTTCGCGATGTCTTCTTGCGCTTTGATTTGGTTGTCGAGCGCCTTGAGGACCGTATCTTTCTCTTCTTTGTAGGCAGAGACGCCCTTCTTGTAGCCTTCGACTTGTTTTTGAGTCGAGGCGTTAAGGGTTTCAAGCTGCGTTCTGAGTTCCTTTGCCATTTCGGCTTCGGTTTTCATCGCTGCTGTCGTGCGCTGAATACCATCGAAATAAGGCTGTTGGCTCTGATCGCTTTTAGGAGGCCCTGCGACTTCAGCAATAGATGCTTGCCCAGATCCCCACTTCATTAATTTTGCGGTTTCATCGTCAAACTTTTGCATCCGTTGGATGCCGAAAGCGTCCTTGAACTCGGCGTTGATCTCTTTGGCCTTATCCAGAATCATGTTGAACCCGCCGACTACGCCCGTGACAAACGTAGCGAAAGGGTCCATTACCGTATTGAGGTTCAGCGCAAGCTTGGAAATCTCAACGGCAAGGTTCTGACTGCTCTTGGTGGATTGATCGGCATCACCGATGTACTTCACCATTGCGTTGGATAGCTGGGTCCATGCTCCACTGATGGTGGTGGGGATCTGGCGAAACTCGTCAGCGATCTTCCCCGCCTGGTTCTGCAATGCTTGCACCAACTTATCGACGGTCAGTTTTCCGTTTGATGACCAGTCGTACAGCGTCACCTTGTTGATGTTGAACTCGTCCGTCAGCGCCCTTACGATTCGCGGGGCGTTTTCCATGACAGATTTGAATTCGTCACCATCCAACTTGTTCTTCTGGAACGCCTGGGATAACTGAAGCATGGCCGCCGCAGTTTCAACGGTGTTCGTTCCTGAAATACGCATGGCTTGTCCGATGGTTTCGACAAGCCCGATGGTGTCTTTCTGAGAGGCCCCGAGAGTCCGCATGGAATCCGCCAGCCTAAAATAAAGCGTGACGGTTTCGCTGATCGGGACGCGGTTTTTTTGCGCGACCTCGAATAGTTTGTTCTGCGCTGTGGAAAGCTCTTCAGAGGTTCCTGAGACAAGCTTGAGCCGCGCAGTGAGATCCGTATAGGCATCAGCCGTTTCGATGATGCTAGCGACGGCCTTAGTCCCGAAATACACCCCGATAGCTGCGCCAGCAGTTCGGATATGCGGAAGCATCGAACGGAAACTCAGTTCCATTCGCTTATTGGAATTGGTGACGGCTTCAGCGGCAGCATCAGCCGCTTTTACTTGAATAGCCGCCCCTTCTCTGATTGCTTGGGTGGCTCCTGAAGTTGCGCTTGCAAGCTTATTCGTCCATTCAAGCGCAGCGGATTTTGCGGTCTGTTGCTGGTTAAGCTTGGCCCACCCAGTGCCGAGATCCTCAATCGATTTTTTGGCGGTCTTGGCAGACTTTCCAACATTGTCGATGGCGCTGGCGACGTTTTTCGAGACGGTAATGACCCCGCCATCCTTGCCAACAAAACTGAGGACAATCTGATTGTCTGCCATAGACTCTACTTCTTTGGTTTGTTGATGATTGGCAGCGAAGCCGCTTCCATCACTTGAATCCCTTCAAAAATCTCGGTGGCTTTCTTCCCTTTGAAACCCTTCAACCGAATCAAAGATTCAACGCTTGAATAGTCCAGTCCGTGCCATAGAACCTGACCCGCCATCGCTGGAATCTCCTTCCGCCATTGCGTTTGGCAAGCGAGAAAAACCATGACGATTTCCCAGTTTTCTTCCCAAATCTCGCAATGCTGCTCTTCGGTTTCAGCCCCTTCAAAGGCATCTGGCGGCAAGCCCCAGGCCGCCAGATCATCCTGGATCGCGGAGGAATCAGCCGGCTTTGCTGGGCCGGCCCAATATTCCGCCGCCTCGATCAGTTTCCCTTCTTACCGCCGCCCAAAGTGGCCTGGAAAAACGCACCCACAATGGTGCTGGCCGCGTTCGGGAAGCTGTCGAGCATTAAGCGCAAAGCTTCACGGTTAAAAGGAACTTCCTTTCCGGTTTCGTCAGATACTCCGCGCCATCCCTCGGCCACATCCATGATGTAATCCGCGTCACGCTCAAGTGAATCGATCTCGATTTCACCATTGGAGAGATCATCCTGAAGTTTCTGAAGTTCATTAAGCTTTGAACGTGAAACACGTTTGAACTTGAACTCGAACTTGATCACCTGGGTGGAACCCGCCTCGGTGACCACCGGAAGCTGGATCGGATAGAAGAAACCTTCTGCTTTCGCCTTGAGTACAAATGCCATAAATCACCTGTCTGAGTGGTTGAAATTGGTCCCCTGCTTTACCGCCCACGGCAGGGGGCGTGGTAGACAGCCCGTCAATTCGGGTCGCGATCTGTCTGCCTGTCTGGGCGTTTACTTCGCTACGATGCGAACTTCGTCATTCGCGACCGCCGGCAGCGCCAGCGTCTTCGCGTTGAACATCGCGATACCGTCAGAGTCTGCGTAGCTGGGGCCAGCAAGCTGAAGCTTCGGGCAGTAGATGTTCACGATGTTGCCGGCAACGGTGCCGTTCTCGATGAACATCGGGTCGGTGCTTGAAGTACGGACGTACTCAAACCAGTCCTTGAAGGCGACTGAGGTTGCTTCGAGCGATACTGAGCCAGCCGGGGCGCGGTCGGTCAGGATGACGGATTCAGCACCCACCAACTGACGATGGCTAACAGCGTTCGCCATATCCAGTGACCAGGACTGCATCTGAACGCCGCTGGCAGAACCATCGGTGATCAGGCCGGCGATCTTGGCAACCGTATTGGTTGAGGTGATCGGAACCGGAACCTGGAAGCCGGTGTAGACCGGAGTAGCTTCGGAAGCGTCAACAACCGGGTTGTAGATACCGGTGAAGTTGAACTGCATTGAAGGCCGCTCGTTGGCCGCCATGTTGAAGCTCACCGTACCCTTTGCACCGGTCAGCTTGTGACGCACACCATTGACGTTGTAGTAAACGGTGAGGGTTTCGAAGCCGGTAGATACTGGGGTGTAAGCCGCGTTGGCGCTGATGCTGTAGACAGAAGTCGCATCCGGCGTGGTTGCCCATGCCTTATGAACAGTGGCTACCTTGGTGCTGGCAACGTAGTCAGTGATAACTCGCTTTTGGCCTGAGCCAGTACCACCCGTGATGCTGATGGTCGCGCCGACATACATATCGTCGGTTGCACCGGCAGCCAGGGTAATCGTTGAAGATGCGCCAGCAGAAGCAGTGCCGGTAACGGCGCTAGCAGTCAGGGTCTGGGCAAATCCGCAAGCGCGGAGCAGCGGACCCCATGAAGGAGCCGTACCCGCAGCGCCTGAACCCGCGATATCCACGGTGAACTGGCAAGTCACATAGTCTGCAACTCGGATTGAAGGTGATGATCCGAAATACGGACGAACGTACTGCAAGCTGACATCACTACCTTCCAGCGGATTAACGGTCATCTCGGAAACGAGAATCGCGTTCTGGGAACCGGTAGGAGATGAGTCAACTCCCTCAGTGGTCTCGATTTTTGCGAGGACCACCGCATTTCGCATATATAAGCGTGTAGCCATAGGACACTCCGGGGTGTTAATCCGGGGTGGCCTTTGGCTAGAGTGTCTTACGAGGGTCTAGCCGCGAACCCGGTGGTTCGAGTTAAAAGTCAGTTTGTGGCTGATTCCTTCAGCCAAGCCTCATATGCTGAGATGATTCCTTTCAAGCACCGAATGATCGATTCGTGAAGCTTTTTATTCGCTGGCGACATCGGTATTCGGCTCTTCAAGTGCAGTTTCTACAGGCTGAATGGGAGCCTCTGCGGCACCAACTTTCACCCGTTCGAGATTGTCGTTGATGATGTAGCTTCCGCCTTCGCCGCCAAAGGGATTCTTCTTTTCGCCCATCGTTTTGCCTCAAGTAAGGTAGTAGCTGGTAAGGAACTCATCGCGCCATAAAAACCAGCCTGGATCACCAAATTCCATACGCCCCATCCGAAACGTCATGGGCGTATAGCTCAAATCAGGTTGGAAGTTGATGAGTGCCGCCGTAGCAGCATCTCGGACTTCCAGCATGTCGTTGAGGTTTCTGGCCCCAACGGTGACCTCGACTCGGAGATCAACCAGTTGCCTTACAGGCCCAGTGACTGGACTGTCTCCTGCTTGTTCGATCACCGAGGTAATCCAAGCAAACGGAGAACTGGCAACATTTTCCATCATGGCCGGGATACCGACCGTTACCTTTCCAGCCAAAACTGGAACGGTTTCAAGCTGATCAACGATTTCCTGTAGCTTCATTTTCTAGCCATTCTTCCTGCGCGAACGCCCGAGGAATCCACATCATCCAATTCAAGGATGATGTACTCGATATCCCCATGCAGAACTTCAGAGTTGATTGCTATTGCAGAAAAATCGTTTTGCCTAAAAACAAGATGTGCGCCATTGAAAAGCTGAACGCCCCCACCGATTGGCATATTGGATTCCGGCACTACGCAAGCAGCGCCGGAAACCCCATCGACTTCGACTGGGTCAGCCATCACGTTGAATAACCCCGTGTTAGCCAAGCGGCAAGCCTTATCGAATGCGCTCATCCGCTTAGGCCGCTACGGTGCCGATCCTGCATTCAAGGTGAACCTTTACCGTAGTAGCGCCGTTAGCCGCCGCTTCATAGGCAAAAGCCGCGCCTGATACGTCACCCGTGGCCGGCGTAGCAGTTCCAACGTCGAAGTTGCCAGCCGATACGTCCCACAGCAGGGCTGCGCCCTGTGCAATGACAGCGGAAGACTTCTTCGGCACTTCAAAAACGCCGCAGCAATGGACTGAGCCACTTGCACCCGCCGCAATATCAACAGCAGCAACTGCAATGATCTGGCCGACCTTAACGACCTGACCAGAGACTACCGCTGCGCCCGTGCTGTTCGTCCAATGGAGAACATCACCTTCAGCAATAAAATTTTTCATTTCGATTTCCTCAAAAGAATTGGCAGTTGGGGCGGCGAACCGCCCCGTTCAGACCGTTAGGGATCAGGCCCCATCGTTCCAGTAGATGCCACGGTAGTCGATCACGCCGACACCGAAGGGAAGTTCGACCGACCAAGAGAGGCCCTTGGTGCGGAAGTTTTCTTCCTGCTGGATGCGCGGGTTCTGATTGCCGTCCAGGAATACCACTTCGAGTACCGGTGCATCGGTCGGGTTGGCCAGGAGATACCAGCCAGTTGAGATGCGCGGGGTGTCGATGATGGTGTTGACCAGGCCGTTGATCTTGTTCGGAACCAACAGACGAGCGGCTGAATCCGGGTCGTACTGGCTGTTGCAGACGGTACGAGCAAGGCCACCAGAAGCAATCGAACACAGCAGGATGCTGGGGCGAATGTTCAGGTAATCATGCTTGTCGATGTCCATCTGGCTGGCCATCGCAACGCGACCCGCGTCGATGTTGGCTACGCTGATCGGGCCACCAGAGGTCTGGATGTTGCCGTGCGCCGTAGACAGGAGGCTTTCACCATCCGACATGGTCGGATTAGCGAGGAGCTTTGCGAATACGGTAGCTTCGATGGTACGAGCGGCTGCGCGGCCCAGGGCTGCTGCCTGATTGGCGATCCAGTCGAAGTCGTCGTTAACAATCGTCTCGGGGGTGATTGAGATGATGTTACCGAAACGAGTTGCCTGGACGCTTTCAGCTTCAGCATCGCTGATCGGCATGTTGAGCAGTTCGCCAGATTCGCTGACTGCGGTCAGGTTAGCCAGGGTGCCGGTGCGGAGACGCTTCCATGCGCGGAAGTCAGAAACTGAACCTACACGAGCAATCTGACGCCATGCATCGGGAGCCGTCTGGTACGCAGCCAGAAGGGTCTTGTGCATGGTGTTTTCCAGCAGGACCGGGAAGTCGCTGGTGGACTGTCCGCCGCCGCTGCGAAGAACCATCTGAGCAATCGCGTCGTAGCTCATGCCACGGGTGTTGACGCCCTCGTTTTCCAAAGACAGTCGAGCGAAATCGCTCAGACGCATACCCCGGAATTCGTTGCCCTTGATGTCTTCGTGCTTGACGAGACCGGCACGTGCCAGAAGAGCTTCTTCTGCGCCGCGAAGTGCTTTTTCACCAGAGGTTTCACCCATCTCGATGCGTGAAGAGGTCGCTGATGCATCAGCCTTGGTTGCCCAAGCGTCGATGATTGCAGAACGGGCTTCATCGATGCTCTTACCGGCATCAATCAGCTTGTCAGCAAAGTCATCGTTCAGCTTCGCTTTGCGAGTTGCTTCGCGGATAGCTGAAATGCGATTGATTTCCTGTGCGCGAACCTGTGCGCGGATCTCTTCCGCGTTCGGTGCGACAGGGGTTTCTACGGGAGCTTCCGGCACATTAACCGGAGTGTTGTCATCTGGTTCCATTACCGGACTCCTTTGGGTGATTAAAACGGGATGCAGTTCTTCCGAACCACGAATCTGGGCCAAACTATCGGCTCCAATTGGCACAACGGAAATCTCCATTGGCTCCCAGTCAATAGCCCGATAAGTCGGCATTCCGCCGCGCTCAGAAGGCTTTTCGACTTCATACTCGTGAACGGTGTAGCCCACGGATATGTTTCTGAGGATGCCTGACCGGACATCGCTAATGATTGGCTGGACATCCTCACGGTCGCTGAAGCGAACCGTTGCCCTGCCCTGGTTACCGTCGAGCCATGCCTTCTCAACAACGCCAATGACGTTATCGAGAGAGTTGCTACGGTGATTAGCCAGAAGCGGTGCGCCAGCATTCAATCGATCCATGCGAATTGCTTTTGGATCGAGACTCAGTTCTTCGAGATACGGGCCATCAAGCCAGTCGTATCGGCGAACCTGAGCGCCAGTAGTCCACGTAAGCTCTACCGTTCTGGCCTCTTCGTTGTACGTCTGAGGCTGAACAGCCGCCCGAGTGGACAGCATTGGGATTCGGGTTTCGGTTAGCATTTCTTTTTGCCTCCACCCTTGCCTTTACCTTTAGCCATTGGAAGCTCCATTGGTTGCTGGTTGATCGTTGGCCGGCGGAGTCGCCACTTGAGTCCTGAAATCGGATTCAACGGAGACGCCCAGCGCGTCCAGTTTGGTGAGGTACTCGGCTTGCTCCTGGGCCACCTGATCAGGATCGAATCCTTGCTGCCTGATGGCTTCTGGAAGCGTCATAAAGCCACTGCGAACCGCAGTGAGGAGAGCCGTGAATTCCTTATTCGGGTCCACGATGACCCGAGCCGGTGGCGTCCATTCCGCCGTGATGTCGGCGACATTCGTGCCCTGCATCGAAAGGACTTTCAGGAACCAGTCGAAGATGTTGTTGCAGAACCTTGGGATGAAGAGATTCCAAAGCCATGCATCGAAATTGCGACCGGCATCATTCGCGCCCATTCGAGCGGATGAGAAGTTCACCTCAGAAAGATTGCCGGTGAGGGCCTCATAGGAGATCCCGAGACCAGCCGCTACCCTTCGGAGGCAACTGTCACGATACTTAGGATCTTCACCGGCAGGAGGGGGTGAGGAGAACTCAATTCTGCGGCCATTCCGCATCAGGTAAATCGTTCCTGGCTGAAGATCGGGGATCTCGTCTTCGAGTTCATCACCCAGGTCAGCAGGGTTGTCGCTGTACATGAAGCCAGCGAAGAGATTTGCAAGCTGTTGGCGCTTGAGATAGGCGTCTTCGTAGATGCCGAGTTCCCGAAGGGTCACGATGACCGGCGCAAGCCAAGAAACACCGCGCTCCTGACCCGGACGGTCGGAACGGAAAAGGTGAATCACTTCGTCAGCTGGTACGCGGGTGTACTGCGAGGGCTGAAGGTTGATGACTTCAGATCCGGGGTGAACCTTATAGAGGTAGTACGCAACCCGGCGTCCGAGCGCGTCATATTCAATACCTCGGATCACCTGATTCTGAGTATCACCCTGAAGCTGGGCGATCTGGCCCTGGTTGATGCTATCCGCGATGAGATCCGGTTCAATGATCTGGATCTGGAAAGGAACCGGCAGATTGTCTTCGGCCCGACGAGGACGGAACCGAATCAAACACTCGCCGCTTTCCACCATCGAGCGGAAGGCAAGCTGCTGAAGGCCATAGAAATCGAGGAGGCCATCCGCATCGCAAGCCGTGGTCTCTGCCCAGGCTTTCCACTTGGCTTCTACCTGAGAAAGTCGAGTCTTGGACTTGGTCTTGATCTGGCAGCGAATGCCATACCCGACCGTGTTGTTAACGATGGTGGCGACACCCTTGGCTGCCCAGGGGTTATTACGAACGAGATCCCGCGCACGGTTACGAATCGTCGTGGGCTTGTTGATCGCGGAGGTGGCATCGGTACTGGGGGCGTACCATGAAGACATGCGCGGGGTGCGAGACCCTGCATCATATTTCCGTACCGTCTGGGTGTTGGACCCCACCACGGTCAGCTTACGCTTACGACCGCGACTCATAGTCCAGACCCCGTAACAGGATTCCACGCCCTGCCCCGCGCTGAAACGGGGGTCACAACCGCCAACTCAGCTTTCATCATGTCGCGAAGGCGAATGAGGTCCGCAAGCGACTGGTACACGACCAGACGCCCGTTGAGTTCGACGCGCAGAGTTCCAGAGGCAATTGCCTCTTCTACGTTCGCTAGCTGTTCAAGGGTATACGCCATGCTCCGCACTTTGACGGAGTCTGTCACGCAAAATAAGGACGAAAATGCGAATCAGATGTACGAGGAGGTCTTCGCTTTGACGCGGTAGACCTGGCTGACTGAAAGGCCAGTCCTTACTGCGATTTCAGAAGGCTTCAATCCCGATTCGGTAAGCTGGACGATCTCTTCATAGCGGCGCTGCTGGGATCTTTTTGCAATGTAGGCGCGATTACCACCCCAGTGGTGACGAAGCTTATCTATGGCTCCGTAAATCAACGGTAAAAGTTCGGCGTTGCCCGAATTTTCAACGGCATCCTCTAACATGATCTCAAGCTCATCGATGGGATCAGCCATTAGTCGGCGGCCTCTACCATGCGTTGAATGCCTCTAGTCCCGCCTATTGCATCGGCAAAGTTTTGAGCAAAGTAAGCGTTTTTATTTTGATTAAGAACACGTTCGCCCAGCGTGTGAAGATCGATGTATCTTCGGTAGGGCTTCTTTTTGTGAACGAACATGATGATCGGGGTGATTTTTACCCCGTGGGTTCCACTTCTTGAATAAATCCCCGGCTTTAAATGCTGGTTTTGCTGATATGTATAGCCGCTTTTTAGTCCTGTTCTTGCAGATGCTCGACCTGGACCAAACGATATAAAATACTCGTTACCGTAGATGGTCTTAAAACCTGTATCTTTATCAACTCTAGTTTTGCTTTTTAGCTTCTTTGTTTTCTGCTTCATATTTCCTTCGTTTAATGCTTGGAAATACGAAAGAATTGATCTCACAAAAGAAGCCGGAATATTTCCGTACTGATCCAACGGGGCTCCGACTCCCGGTACGGCATACATGCCAGGAAGCATCAGTCCTTTTCGCAAAAGCGCCCCTTCCATGTTTTTCCATCGACGATCTCCACCCCTAAAAAGATGGCCTAGAGATCGGTCTTCACCTCTAAAATCATTCAAATAAACCTTCGAGACCATGCCCACTTTGGAAGTCGCGGGATCTACTCTCATGGAAGTCAACGTGTATTTTTTCAGCGGCGGGTCCAATACAAGATCCATTTCGTCGTAGACCGCTTTTTTGGTGCGGTAAGCCAACTGGGTCAACGTCCGCATTTGAGCGAATGGAAGTTGCCGTTCGGCAATATCCATCACGTATTTGGCTACTTTTTCCGCATTGCAATCGATAGTTAGGTTCACAGCAGCGCACTCGAAACTCGGGCCTTTGGCTTAGGTTTCACCGTAGGCTGTTGGTTGGGTGCAGCTTGTCTCGGCTGCGCTACGGGATCAGAAGCAAGGGGGGTCGGCTCGACCAAGACCTGACGAGCGACTGATTTGAGTTTCAAGCCGCCCTGTTTCAGGTATTCAAGGGCTGCAAGCGCATAGACGTAACAGTCCAGTGCCTCGTTGCGGGTGCCAGGAGCCTTCTTCCATTTGCGGGTGGCCTGGCCCGCTTTGTTGTAGCTGGTGACACGCTTTTCACTCGTCAACTGCTTGAAGTATTCATCCGGCAGATCCGCACTGAACGCGACGTATCGGGGAAGCTCCGCATTGTTGACGGCAAGCGCAGACCGGATCTGGTCTTTCGCCGTATCGACGCCTACCAAGAACAAGCTGACGCCTTTAGATAACGAGGTCTTGCTCGATTTGGTCGGCCAGATCGGGTGTGATCCATCCCGTCCTTTGATCGGCACCACGCGCCGGCCATGCCGGGATCGGCAGAACTCATAGGCTCTCTGGGTGTGGTGTCCGCCGGAGTCGATACAGGTCGCCCTAATTCGGAGGATGCGCCCGTCCGCGCAATCAAATTCACCCATCAGGACTTCATCAAGCTGGCCCCAAATTTCAGGCTCACCGGGTGCGCCCCAGATTTGGTAGTGACGGATAACGCGGGACTGCTCAAGCCCTGTCCACCCAAGGAGAGAAACTTCAAGTCGGTCGTCCTGAACGTCAACGCCAGCGGTCAGGAGGACAACATCTTCCGGGATCGCGTCCCACATCTCGCGACGCGCCATGAGGACATCGGCCTGGACTTGTTCACCCGAGCGGTCTTCCCAGCATTCGCCCAACTGAAGATTGACGAAGGTCTTGAGCGTCTCGGGGTTGCCCTTCTTCGCCAGCCATTCGGAAACAACATCTCCAAACGTCTGCCAGGGTGAATACAAGGCTGAAATGTGGAAACCGGCAATGCCTCTGGACGTTGAAGACGCTCTCCATTCGCCATGCTGAAGCATGTTGAGCTTCTGGGCATCGTTATAGAGGCCCCCGCAATGCGGACACGCCATCATGGCGGTAGACGGATCTTCGTTCTGCCAGATCATCTGAGCCCACTTCAGCGTATGGAACTCGCCGCAATGGGGGCACGGGAGCCAGTAATATCTTTGATCGGAGGTCTCAAACGCCTTCCAGATGCGACTCATGCCGGCAATCGTCGGCGTCGAAGCCATGATGAATTTGCGATTCCAGAAAGTGACGCTACGTTGCCGCGCCAGGAACAAAGGATCACCTTCAGATCCAGCAGATGTTGGGTAGCGATCCACCTCATCGGCAAAGACGATGCGAATCGGGCGCGAGGCCAATTCGGTCGGCGCATTCGACCCGATCATGGTGAGATGCCCACCTGGAAATGACTTCTTCTGGACGGTGTTGCCGGATGTCCGCGACTTCGGATCGGCGATCAGGCCGCGCAAGATCGGGGTATCCCGAATCATCGGTGCCAGTCGGTCCTTTGAAAAGGTTTCGGCGACGGATGCAGTCGGCTGCATGACCAGGATCGGACCCGGATCTTGGCTGATGTAGTAGCCGAGGATCGCTTTCGACATGAGGGTTTTGCCGATCTGGGATGAGGTGCAAAGCACCACCTCTTTGATCGTCGGATCGCTGACGGCATCGAGCATCCCGCGTTGGTAGGAAGCGCGGTCGATTTTGTACTTGCCGGGTTCAGCCGAATCTTCGGGCGACAGATAAAGGTACTCCTCCGCCCATTGTGAGATCGTAAGATCGGGCGGAGGAGTGAATACCCGTCGGACGGCATTCGAGACTTTATCGACTACTTCAAGGTACGCCACTGGCCGCAAGCTCCTGCAAAGCTTCGTGAATGAGTTCACGCGCTTCGCGTTCCGCGTCTTGTATCGTCGCTGCCCCTACCACTTTTGTGGCTAGCCTTCCTGGAAGGTTGAGCAGCTTCGCCCGAGTATTTGCTACCAACCCTTCCCAGTGCGCTTCAACCGCGTCGGCGGGGATGACGTTCTTTCGTTTGATCTCTTCTTCAAGGGCTGAGATGTTGGCCTGGTGATAGGTCAGTCGCGCCTTTTCAGCATTGAGGTCGTAAACTTCACCCGTGCTTGAAACGCCAAGCTCGGTCAGAATCCTCTGTCTGATCCATGCGCCAGTGTCCTTGCATGGGTATTTCCCTGCCTGATCAACTGGCGGAGGGTTTCCTTCGTGCGCCATCTGAAAAACGCGGCGTCGTGAGACACCGATCAGTTCAGCAAGCTGTTCAACATCGAGTACGTCAGCCGCCATACTGTTTTTGGAATTTCTCGAAATCTTCCTGGCAGCCCATGCAGCGTTCCGCATGGGGCAGGGCCTTTAACCGTTTCGACTCAATCTTTTCTCCGCAATCAATGCACCAATCGTAGGCGCGTTGAACAGGACGACGGGCCGTGATCTGCTTATTGCGAATCTCGTCCATCAATTCCATTTGGAGTTGTGCCCTATCAACATCATCTGCCATTGCCATTAAACCTGTGTTTAGGTCGTATCTTTAGCGGCATTCTTTTGTCGCCTAATACGCTCTTTTCTCCAATTGCAATTTTTGCAAAGGAGTTGAATTCTGTTTCTGTCTAACCCTTCCTTTCTCAAATAGGCGACAAAATCTTTTACGCCTTTTGATTTTCGGAATTCGGCACCATCATTGTGGATGTGGTCGAACTCAAGCACGTGTGGGTCGTTTTCACCACAAAGTACGCATTTACCTCCAGCTTCTTTAATGAACTGAAGACGTAATTCCTGAAATCGCGCTCTTCTTTTTTCTAAAATCCGGTTTTTATTGAGCAGATACCATGCACGACTGCGAGACTTGAGCATAACCGTCCATATTGGTTATTTGATTTACTAATCTTCGCCGTCTCGGGCTACCCAAAATAATTCAATACAACATCAAAAATTAACCAAAGAGCTAGAAACAAAATGATCCAGGTCATTTGGTCTTCTCCAGCATTTGAACTCGCGCTTCGATATTGGCAAGACGCTCACTGGTTTTGATGTCGTTTTCTCGCTCGTTACTGTCGTGTTCGTGAAATGCGACTGCTAACTGTTCAAGCTTTGTTCTGACCTGAGCGTCTTCGCTGGCCGAGTTCATTGCGCTTCCCAGAAACCCACCTAGGGCGCTGAGTGCTGCAAGAACGAAACCCCCATATTTAGTCCAATCGCTTCCATCTGACATATCAGTCTCCTAGTCGTGGCATTCGACACCCAACATCCCACCGGTTGGGGTGTGGTCATCGCGTTCAAAAACCACGCTGCCTGAGACATGGCACGTACAAGCTGTCATCGCAATAAGCCCCGCGCACGTACATAGCCGCGCAGCAGCATGTCCCCACCATCGTCGGCTTC
>Ga0213921_1000445_pt1 | contig 13697 bp, 17 predicted proteins | sample McNCre2017MG_FD_165041 | JGI IMG/M metagenome (GOLD analysis project Ga0213921, IMG submission 165041) | Freshwater microbial communities from McNutts Creek, Athens, Georgia, United States - 20-17 MG | ecosystem: Environmental > Aquatic > Freshwater > Creek | place: USA: Georgia | collected...
GCTATGGGTGGAAGCGCAGCAGGGCAGACGCATTGTCAGAATGTCTCGATTCGTACTCGTCATCTGTGACGCGTGCGATGAAGAGATTAATGGTCCGATTGATCAATGAAGTGGGAAAGTCTTCCCCCGCGCACGCGCACGCGAATAACATGTACTTAGATCTATAATATATATATCGCTCTAAATAGCGTTCGACGCTGTGGTGTGAGGGTAGTGGTGAGAGCTATTCCTCACCCCACTAACGCGTTGAAATCATTAGGGTTTGGGGATACGTCGTTGCATATGTAGCGTCTATCGAAAAACGTAGTATTTTACTAGGTGAATTGGATATCTGGCATTGGAATGGCGTTGCAACGGGAATGGCGTCGCAATGGGAAAGGCGCTGGGTCTCGGGATCGCTCTAGCGTGTGCACCTCTCCATCCTCCCCCCAAGAAAAATCTGTGTTTTTGGTTTTGGGTTGCGTGTATGCTGTTTATCGTTAAGCGCTGAAGGAGGAGTTATGGTTTATGATGCGTCCTGAGACTGCAGCACGGTTGGATCGTGTGTTATCGATGTATGCTGCGGGTAAGTCTTTGGCTGTGATTGCTGAATCGGAGGGGATACGGTCCAGTGCATTACTCGGTTATTTGTCTTACGGTCGCCGCATTGGTGATCTTAGAGCTGCTCCTCGTCGGATTATTCCTAGCCGTCAGCGTGCCTTGTTTTTGGATGCTTTGGTGGCTGGGCTTGCGTCTGGAGAGGGGGTTACGTTGGCTGAGTTCAAGGAGTTGTTATGGCCTGGCGAGGGTCGCTTGCCTTCTACGTGGCGGTCGATTTTGAGTGTGTTGGCGACTCGTGCTCGTGCTGAGGGGCACAAGATCAAGTTTGATGGGGATTGTTACATGCTGATTGGTGGGCCTGTGTCTGATCGGAAGCGTGGATGAACTTGAAACTGGTTCGCGGGACGTCTCGCTTGGGTGCCACGATTGGTGAATTGCTGATTGATGGGGTGCATGAGTGCTACACCTGCGAGGACGAGGTGCGTGCGGAGAAGATTCCGGGCTGCACGGCCATTCCTGCGGGCCGGTATAAGGTGATGATTACGTTCTCGCCCCGGTTTGGCTGCAATATGCCTTTGCTTGTTGGCGTGCCTGGGTTTGAGGGCATACGGATCCACCCGGGGAATACGCCGGCGGACACTGAGGGCTGTATCTTGGTGGGTCAGACCCGCGGTGAGGCTTCTGTAGGCCGTTCCAGGGCTGCGTATCAGGCTTTGCTGGGCAAGTTGCTCATGCAGGACGTCTGGATTGAGATTGTGGACTTTCAGGGAGAAGCAGCGTGCAGTTCAGCCTGAAGAAGTTCTACGAGTTCTGCTCCAACCTGCAGATTGAGACCAAGGAAGAGGGGTTGAAGAGGCTGGGCAATTTGCTTGGCACGCAGACCTATGTGATGGGTGAGATTGCGGCTGGTTTGCATGATGGCGCGCATCACTTCGTCATTCTGAAGGGCCGCCAGCTTGGTATCACGACGATATCGTTGGCTTTGGATCTATACTGGACGTTCACGCACCCTGGCTTGGGTGCCACGCTGGTAACGGATACCGAGGAGAACCGGGAGATGTTCCGGTCTACCTTGGGGATGTATCACGAGCACTTGCCGCGTGAGTGGAAGATCCCTTTGGACTCGCACAACCGCAACCAGATGGTGATGCGGAACAGATCTCGGTTGTTTTACCAGGTGGCTGGCCGGCGGGCGAATGGCACGCTGGGGCGCGGTAAGGCGATCACTTATCTGCATGGAACGGAGACAAGTTCATGGGGTGATGAGGAAGGTTTGGCGTCCTTGTTGGCTTCGTTGGCTGAGACCAACCCACACCGTCTGTACATGTTTGAGAGCACGGCGCGGGGCTTCAACATGTTCCATGATATGTATGTCACCGCCAAAAGGGCCAAGACGCAAAGGGCGATCTTCTGCGGCTGGTGGCGCAACCAGTTCTACACGGTAAGCCCGGACAGTGCGGTTTATAAGGTTTACTGGGACGGCAAGCTGAAGCCCGAGGAGCGGGAGTGGGTCCGCGACATTAAGAAGCTGTATGGGATTGAGATCAATTCTCATCAGATGGCTTGGTGGCGGTGGAAGCTATCTGAGGGCATTCGCGATGAAGCCTTGATGTATCAAGAGTTTCCGCCGACTGAAGACTATGCCTTCGTGATGACCGGATCGAGTTATTTCAGCAATGCTCGATGCACCGACGCCATGAAGGACGCGAAGAGCCTGAAGCCGGAGTTGTATCGCTACTCGATGGGTGCCTTGTTCACCGACACAGAGGCGCTGCGCTCGTCGGACAAACTGGCGACCCTGCGTGTTTGGGAACAACCCATTGATACGGCTTACTATGTGATTGGTGCGGATCCGGCTTATGGGTCGTCTGACTGGGCAGACCGGTTCTGTCTGAGTGTCTGGCGCTGTTATGCAGACGGGATGGAGCAAGTGGCCGAGTTCTCGACCAGCGAGATGAACACCTATCAGTTTGCCTGGGCGATCAGCCATCTTGCCGGCGCCTACAAGAACAGCACCCTGAATCTGGAGATGAACGGTCCCGGCCAGGCTGTTGTCAACGAACTAAGGAACCTCAAGCGGCAGGCCGTCAGCGTTGGCGGCAACTATGGCCGAGATCTCATGGACGTTCTTGGTCACATGCAGAACTACCTGTGGCGCAAGAACGACAATCTGTCAGGCCCGAGCAACTCGATTGGTTGGGTGACAACGGCTGCGACCAAAGAGCGCATGATGTCCTACTTCAAGGATAACTTTGAACGCGGCCTGATGCGGGTCAAAAGCATTGATCTGATTGAGGAAATGAAGACAGTGCGGCGCGATGGCGGCAGCATCCAGGCTTCTGGCCGCGGCAAGGACGACCGCGTGATTGCGGCTGCCCTGGCGACCGCGGCTTACGAGGAGCAGGTCAAGCCTCGGCTGTTGGCAATGAAGCTTACCCGCGCCATCAGCAAGTCGCAGGAAGACAAGACGCCCGAGGAGATCTCGGTTGGCCGCAATGTGTCGGATTACCTGAAGCGAATTGGGATGTTCGGTTCGTAATGGATATCATCGGCAAGAAAGAACTCATGATCCGTATGCAGCGGTTCATGGAGAACAAGAAACGCGGCATTAGCTTGGTGCTGTTCTCTGAGTTATGCGGCACGTCGGCAAATCTGCTTAAAAAAGTGTTCAAACTCAAGACGTTGCCAATGACTGAGGCAACTCAGATACGGGTAAGTAGGGCTTTGCTGGCATGGGAGCGCGGAGAATACGAAGTCAAAAAAGGGTTCTATGGAACCACTTCAGTTGTGCCGCGCCGCTCTCCCAAGCCTGCGTTATATCGGCATGTTGGCTTGCAATTGCGGGATGGTCGTATTCAGATGGATATTGGAATACGACGCAGGCTAGATACTACAAGACAGACGTTCGAAGAGCAGCTGAACAAGCGATAGGGGCAAAGATGGCGATCAAGCGGCACTACAAATGCGAAGAGCATGGGTTCTTTGAGGCTTGGGAGGAAGAATGCCCCCAGGGCTGCAAGACCGGCTTGAGCGTCGTCTTCTTGCGAGCGCCGGCATACTTGTCGAGCCGCACGAAGAAGAGCGACAACACGCTTCGCCGGATGGCCGACGAGTTCAAGATGACGAACATCAAGTCTACTCGTGAAGGCGAGAACCAAGCCGGATATTACACTCGCAATAACGGTCCTAAGATTGATGCCCCGCCGTCACCGGCATCGGGCAATGGCAACGGCGTTATTTGGGGCGGTGGTGGCCGGTTCAATATGCAGAATGTCCTTGCCAACGGTGCGGCTCAATCTGTAAAGGGAGAAAGGGTCGGATTTAATCCCAAAGACATGGGCAATCTGACCGGACCAAAAGCCGCCAGCTATATGACTGACCATGAGGGCTTGAAGATCTCGTGATCCTTCCTTCAGATCCTGACGAGCGCGAAGCCTTCTACCTCGATATTATCGACAAGTGCTACGTGTCTCGCGAAGAGAGGAAGAGCGACTATCTGTCGCTGCGGAGTTATTACTTGTTTGGGTCGGGGCCTGAAGAAGCCCCGGCTCACTACAACAAGATCTACCCGCACATAGATCAGTTGACGGCATTCCTCTACAGCGCTGATACGACTCGCTTTTCTATTTCGTTGGGTGCCTCTGTAAAGCCGACAGAGCACGCCAAGGTGCCTGTGCTGGCGCAGGCGCTGAACGATGAGTGGGCGAACAGCAACGCGGACCAGATTGCCAGTATGGCCCTGACGTGGGCGCTGGTTTACTGCTCGACGTTCGTCAAGCTTGTGCGCCGCCCCGGTGGTGTTGTGCCCTACATGGTGGACCCTGGCTCTATCGGCGTGTTGCGGGAGGATATCCCCTACACTGACCGCCAGGAGGCCATGTGCCAGGCCTACTTCATCACCCGGGCTGAATTGAACCGCCGGCTGTATTCGCATCCCAAGCGGGATCTGCTCATCAAGCGGATTACCTCGTCGGAAAAGAAGCCTTCTGATATCCCGAATGCCGTCAACCGCATTGTGATGTCGGCCACCAATCCGACCATCTACGGCAACGTCAACCTCGATCTGTCCGGGGTCAATCGCCTGCGCCCGCAGGTGGCTGAAGACATGATCGAGATGCGGGAACTCTACGTCTACAACGACGAACTGCAAGACTATCAGATGGTTACCATGGCCGAGCCTGGCGTGGTGATCTTTGATCGGCCTCTGTGGAACAAGGATGTGAACAAGGCGGTTTTCTTGAAGGGAGAACTGCCGTTCATCCATTTCAACCCCAATCCGCAGTGGGATTACTACTGGGGGCAGAGCGAGGTGTCTCGCCTTGTCTACCTGCAGGAGATGCGGAACAAGCGCATGTCCGAAATCCTCGACCTGTTGAGCAAGCAGGTGAACCCGCCGACCGCTTTGACCGGTTGGTCGGGCATTCTCGACGAAAGGAACTTTGCGCTCAACCGCGCCGGCGGCTTGTTGGCAACTGACATGCCCAACGCCAAGGTTGAGAAGCTTGCGCCGGATATGCCGCCGGATCTCTACAAGGAGATCGCGGAGATTGACGCGATGTTCGCTGAAGCATCTGGCATCAGCAGTATCTTGTCTGGCCGCGGCGAATCGGGCGTGCGCTCGTCTGGGCATGCCAGCCAACTTGCGCGTTTGGGATCGAGCCGCGCCAAGAAGCGCGCTCTGATCGTTGAGGATGCGCTTGAGAAGATGGCGACCATGTATCTGCGCCTGATGCAGATCGATGACGAGACCATCTACCGCGACAGCAACGGCACGGCCTTCATTGCCGAGCAGTTCACCAAAGACTTCGTGGTCAAGGTAGACGCGCATTCGAACAGCCCGATCTTCATGGAAGATCTGCGTTCTCTGGCATTCAGCTTGTTCAAGGCACAAGCAATCGACAAGGAAAGCCTGCTCGATTTGCTTGAACCGCCCATGAAACAACTGCTAAAAGAGAAGTTGAAGAAAGCAGAAGCTGAAAAGGCGACAAAACCTGAAGCCCAGCCTTCTGCTCCTCCTCAAGCTAAGAAGGCAGGTTAATGGCCGATCTCACGCTTCGTGGCGACCAGCCCAGAATCCAGACAAAGGATCTGAATGCTCAGCGTGATAGCGGTCATATAGATTATCGGGTATCCTCTAATCGCGCATCCTCTTCTACGCGAGATACATCGCGGAGAATCGGGCGTGACTAGGAAAGGAGGTGATCTCGATGTATCGTTCCATGCGGAAGGGCAAGCGGCGCATGCGCTGATTGTGCTCCACGGGATAGGGGACAGTAACATCCAGCAAAGGGGGCCAGTCATGGCACGTCGTAAGGGCCGCAAGGCGAAGCGCTAACTAACTGACGGGGCGACCCGCAGTTATATCGCTGTCCGCTGAGGGGGACGGACTCAAAATATATTCCCCCTTGTTTTCTTGCTTTTGTCTCTGTTACTGAAGACAAACAGCTTTAAGGTGCTTCGATGGCTATGCCCGATGCAAAGATGCTCGATCTGATTCGCAGTGGTGGGCCTGCTATGTCTGCTGGCCCGGCTGCTATGCCTGATGCGCCAGATCCGAATGCGCCGACGCCTCCGATGGCATCTCCGATGTCCACGCCTGAACCGCGTCTTGGCACGCAGGAATCGGCGCGCATCAACATTGGTTTGGCGATGGATCTTCTGGAGCAGTCTCTCCCCGGGTTGGGTTCTGAGAGCGAAGAAGGCCAGAAGGTGATGGCGGCTCTACGGTCTCTCACCGGCATGATGGGTGCTCGTGGCGGGCGCACTGACAGCCTGAAGAATGCGGAGATCTTGCAGATGCTCCAAAGCTTGCCCCAGGCGGGTGGCGCTACGCCTGAGATGAAGGCGATGGGTGGAATGCCGGCGATCCCTGGCATGGCCCCTTCGCCTGGCGGGGCACCGATGCCTGCCGGGGGGCCGGGCGGAATGCCCCCTATGCCGCCGGGTGGCGGCGCTCCAGCAATGTAAGGAGACTACAATGGATCTGTTCAAGCCTCGGGGCGCGCAGACGATCCGGCGCCCGACGACCGACACTCAGCAGAACAATCAGGTGTACAACCCCCCGCGGTTTGCTCGCCTGGGTGGCCTGTCTGCCGCCGGCAAGATCGGCGACAAGAACCGCATGTCGGTTCACAAGCCCGGCGACGGGCGCAAGGTGATCTGAAGGACAGGGGGACAAAATGCCGTCTTTGGAAGATCTGACGCCTGAAGCCCGTGATGAACTGGCGATGCTTGCGCGCGAACTGGCCGAGAACCCGTCCACGCGCAAGGATCTGCTCCGTCTGACGAAGAAGCTGAAGCCGAATGTCCCGATTCCTGAGATCGAGATCGAGGATGCTACAGCGTCTGCGGTTTCTGCTGCTGAGCAGCGTGTGGCTCAGCTTGAGAACCGTTTGCTGGAGAAAGAGGCTCTGGAAGATCTCAACCGCCGCCGGAACGCTTTGATGCGTAAAGGTTTGGTTGAGTCTGAAGCAGACATTGCGGAGGTGGAGAAGATCATGCTTGAGAAGGGCATCACGTCTCACGAGACCGCTGCGGAACATGCGCGTTTTCTGAAGGAGCAGGCTGCGGCCACTCCCTCGGTCTACAACCGCAATGTGTTTGATCAGGACACGCAGACTACTCTGTCGTCATATTGGAAGAACCCGCAGATGGCAGCGCGAGTTGAGGCAGCAAAGGCAATGCAGGATCTGCGGTTGAAGCCGCGTCCGATTGGCATTTGATGGCTCTAGGGGACAGTAACCAGGTACGGAGATAAACATGCCCATTGGTGGTGGCATTCTTCCGGCGACGGGTTCGACGCAGTATACCGAGCTGACGTATGTCACGAGGCGTGCGTTTATCCCGAAGCTGGTTGTTCAGCTTTACAACTCGACTCCGCTCATGGCGGCGCTCATTGCCAACAGCCAGACGGCTAGCGGTGGTGTCTCGTCCGTCACGGCGCCCGTGCAGGGTGCTCAGTTCGTCAACGCCCAGTGGTCCGACTACAGCGGCTCGTTCACGCAGCCGTCGGTCCAGCAGGGCGTTTTCAATGCTGAGTTCAACCTGAAACTCATGATCGCCCCTGTGCCGTTCCTCGGCATGGAAGGTGCTGTGCAGCAGGATGCCGCAATCGTCCCCCTCATCGAGGCGCGTATGAACGACGCGACCAACGTGATGATGGATGCGATGGCGACCGCGCTCTACAACAACACCACCAACACCCAGCAGTTCATTGGGCTGCCGGCGGCGGTGGATGATGGCACCGGCACGGCGACCTACGGCAACATCACCCGGTCTAGCACGGTCAACCCGTGGTGGCGCTCCAAGGTGTATACCGCTGGCTCGGTGAACCCGACCCGTCAGAACGTGCTCCAGTATATCTCGGGCACGGTGAAGAACGGCGCTGAGGTTCCGACTTTTGGTGTGTGCGGTTTCGGCACGTGGACCCTGCTCGCGCAGGACTATGTCGGCCAGGAACAGTATGTCATCACCCCCGGCCACGGTTTTGATGGCGACACCAACGGCCCGCAGGCTGCGTTCCGCGCCCTGATGGTTGCTGGCGTGCCGATCTACCCCGACCCGTATTGCCCTGAAGGCACGGTCTACCTGCTGAACACCAACTACCTGTCGCTCTACATTCATGAGCAAGGTTCGTTCGTGTTCACTGGGTTTGAATCGACCCTGCCCAACTGGCAGATCGGTTATGTCGGTGCCGTTCTCACGATTGCGGAGTTGGTGAACACCAAACCGAAATCGATGACGAAGGTCACCGGCTACAACAGCCTGGCGATCTGAGGAGGCGGTATCATGGCACTTGGTCTGAACAAGATCCTGATTTCCAACGCGTCGGCCAACACGGCTGGTGCGTACTTCCTGCCGGTGACTGTGGCGAACGTTGGCGCGGGCAATGCGACCGCGATGACCAACGCGCAGTTCATCCCTGCTGGCATGTATCTGATGCTGCCGGCGGCGAACGTCACCATCGAGGTCAACAACTACACTGGCACCGCCAACAGTTGGACGACCTTGCTGGCGAACAACACCGGTGGCGTTCTGGTCTCTGACGGGTTCAACGTGCGTGCGAACGCAGTGTCTGGCACTCAGACGGTGACGCTGCTGACGGTCAACGGTGGTCAGGCTGCTTCCTACACTTACGTGACGTAAGGAGGCAGCATGTCAAATCTTGACGCTGTAGGTCAGAACACGCCTGATAGTTTTGGGAACTTTCGCCTTTCGTTTGTTCCCGGCCAGACGGTTGCTGCTACCGGCAATGCCGTGGTCGCCCTTCCCATCCTGAGTGGTGGGATTGGGACCGGTTACGGCAACGGCTCCTACATCATCCGCCGGATTACGGTGACCAACCCGTCGAACACGGCGGGCGGCACTGTTCCGAGCCTTGCTACGGCCAACATCACCATCCTGACGAGCAATGACGGCAACACGTCAAACGCGGTGACCACCGCGGCGGGGCAGACCCTCGGCAACGTGACTGCCGCCAATACTTGGCAGGATCTGACGTTGGCTGCGGCCGCAGCGACGACTGCTTACCAGGCGCCGGCGCTGTTCTTGAAGGTGGGTGTTGCTGTGGCGAATGCTGCGTGCAATATCTCCATCTGGGGCGATGTGGTAACAGGCTGATGAACGTTTGGGTCCAGAATACCGGCACTGAAGAAGTGAAAGCATCTTGGGATGGCGTTCTCTATGAGATGCCCCCTGGATCTACTGTGGAAGTGCCTGTGCATCTGGCTCACGCGTATTTTGGCTACGATGACACCGATAAAGAGCAAGCGGTCATGCGTCTTGGCTGGGTCCAGACGGCCAATGACATGCCTGCTGCTCTTGAGAGGCTTGCTGCGTTTCACGTGACACGTGACAAGCCAGAAGATTGCCGCTCGTTGTCCCCGGCGGCAGTTCGGGCATTCCCCGGCAACTCCAAAAGGGTTGTCGGGGGTGCAAGAATTATCGACGCTGCAAAAGCATGAGGTTGTCTAATGGCGACCACTCTGAGCAACTACATCACGCAGTGTCGGCGTCTCCTGCACGACGCAAACGGTAACTTCTACACAGACAGCGAACTCACCGACTACATCAACGAGGCGCGTAGCCGCCTTGTTCGTGATACCGGCTGCCTGCGTCAGATCCAGATGCTGAACACGGTCACCCAGCAGGAGACCTATTCGTTCTCGTCTTTGCCGCAAGGTACGCAGACGATGGATGTTCTGACCATCAACCTGTATTGGGGCAACACTCGTGTGCCGCTCCGGTATCTGGCTTGGACAGACTTCAATGCCCAGCTTCGCTATTGGCAAAACTATATCGGCACGCCGGTGGCGTTCAGCCTGTATGGGCCGCAGACGTTTTACCTTGGTCCGGTTCCCGACCAGGTTTATCAAATGGAACTAGACACCATCATCGAGCCGTTGCCGCTTGTCAGTGGCACTGATGTGGACCCGATTCCAGATCCTTGGACGTCGCCGGTGGCTTACTACGCATCGAGCGTGGCTAAGTTCAAAGAGCAGTCGTTTGGCGAGAGTGAGATCTTCAAGAACGAATACATCAAGAAGGTTCAGAACGTCCTTGCCCAAACATTCACTCGCCGGATGCCGACACCTTACAGCCAGGCATACTAAGCCATGCCCGCGGCTGAGCAGCGCAAACAATATCTGGTCGTCAAAGACTTCAAGGGCGTCAACACCCGGGCGAACCGCACGGCGATCTCTGAAAACGAGTTTGCTTGGCTTGAGAACGCCCAACCGATTGGTGCCAGTAATCTCAAAATCATTCCGGCTCAGACAACCGTAAATAACTCGACAGGATCTGCCGTTGTATGGTCGTCGGCGACGAGCACCTTTGCTTCGTGCAGCATTGGCAGTTCTGACTACATTCTTTCGTTTCAATCAAATGGTGCGGCGCAGTATTTCAACATCCAGACGGCAACCAAAGGCACGGTCGCGTCAGCCAGCACGTTCAGCGGATCCGGGGTGCGTATTGCCCAATGGAAGAATGACCGAATCCTAATCATTGATCCTTCCAAGGGGCTGTTCACGTGGGATGGCAGCAGTGTCATCCCGATTGGATCTGTCGGCCAGATCGGCATTATCTCGGGGGGCACGGGCTACACCAGCGCGCCGGCGGTAGCTATCAGCGCCCCTAATGTGGCCGGCGGCGTGCAGGCTACGGCGCAGGTGTCTTTGACGGGCAGTGTGGTGTCGGGGATCTCTCTGACCAACCCTGGCACAGGCTACACGTCTCCTCCGACGATCACGTTGACGGGTGGCGGCGGATCTGGAGCCAACGTCATTGCCAGTTTGATCTCGTTTGCCACCGGCACGGTTGCTTGTGTCGTGCAGTCGGGCGGCACTGGCTATTCGTCCAACCCGACCATTGCGTTCTCCGGTGGCGGCGGATCGAGCGCAGCCGCAAAAGCGATTGTGGTCAGCGGGGTGATTACCCAGATCATCATGACCAATCTGGGCACCGGTTACACGTCCAACCCAACGGTCACTGTGACCGATTCTACGGGGTCTGGAGCGGTTGTGACGGCTGTGGCTACGGTAGATGCCAATGTGGACGTAGCGACCTTCTCAGGCCGCGCCTGGGTCGCGCAGGGGCGCACTGTCTTCTACTCGGCGGCAGGTAGCTACAATGACTTCATTACCGTCTCTGCGGGCAGCGTGACGCTCACAGACGCGACCTTGCACGGCAACATCCAGGCGCTCCTGGCGGCAAACAACTTCCTCTACATTTACGGGGATGACTCAATCAATGTCTTCTCGGACGTGCGGGTGCAGTCGAATGGCACCACGATCTTCACAAACACGAACGTCTCGGCGTCGGTAGGCACCAAGCGCATCAGCAGCATCTTTCCCTACTTCAGAAGCGTGCTGTTCATGAACGATTACGGCATTTATGCCTTGGTCGGTTCTACGACGAGCAAGATCTCGGACAACCTGGACGGCACATTCCCGCTGATTGACTTCTCACAGCCGGTGACTGCCTCTCAGGTGCTGCTGAACAACATCCTGTGTGCCGTCTTTAACTTCTACTACAACGATCCAACGCTTGGCGGGCGCTGGGTTCAGGCGGTGTTCTTCGACAAAAAGTGGTTTTTCACCAGCCAGGGCACGATCAAGTATCTGGTGGGTGCGCCGGTGAACGGTGTGCCAAGCATCTATGGCACTGACGGCACTTCGTTGGTGAAACTCTACCAGAGCAGCACGGCAAACATCACTTCGACAATTCGCAGCGCCTTGTGGCCTCTAGGCGACCCGATCAGGGACAAACAGGCCCTTAAATTTGCTGTGGAAGCCACTCTATCGACGTCTGGTGCGTTCACAGCGACGATAGACAATGAATACCGGTCGAGTCCGCCATATACCCTGGCTGACAACACCATTGGGTGGGTGAATACCTCTGGAGCAACGGTGGTCTGGACCAATAACTCCAGCATCACAATTGGTTGGATCAATGCTGGCTATCAGCTTTATAAATCTGATGCTCAGCAGTGGGGTAAATACCTGGGGATTAGCCTGTCTTCCAATTCTGGTGGGTTTGTTGTGAACACGCTGGAGATGGAACACGAAATGCGTGCGAGGTTCTGATGCCGACGCTTCCGATATCGATTCCCTATACGTTTGCGGCTTCTACCACGTCGATCCCGCTATCCTACTTGGACAGCAACTTCTCGACGCTGACGACAGCCTTGAACGGCATTGGTAGTGGCACGACACCGCTAACCTCGGTGACGATCACTGGCGGCACAATCACGGGTGTGTCTGGGGTGCCGACCCTGGATGCAAACAACAACCTGTCGATTGCCGGCGTGGTGCAGATGGGGTCTTCGTTCCTTCGCAACCGCATCATCAATGGTGCGATGGCGATCGATCAGCGGAATGCGGGTGCTGCCCAAACGATCACGACCGCGGCGGCGGCTTACACGGTGGATCGGTGGTTGGCATCCTGCACCGGGGCCAACGTCACCGGTCAGCGTGTGGCTGGATCTGGATCGACCCAGTATCGCTACCAATTCACCGGTGCGGCAAGCGTCACTGCGATCAATTTCACCCAGCGGATCGAGCAGCTAAACAGCTACGACCTGGCGGGATCGACGATCACAATCTCGGTGGACTTGGCAAACAGCCTGCTGACGTCTGTCAGTTGGGCTTTGTCGTATGCCAACTCGGCTGACACCTTCACCAGCACGACCGCGATTTCGTCGGGCACCTTTACGGTGTCGTCCACTGTGACGCGCTACAACGTGCAGGTGCTGTTGCCGGCGGCAGCGACGACTGGCTTGCAGTTGCAATTGAGTGTGGGGGCACAAACCAGTGGCACTTGGACTATTGGCAATGTTCAAGTTGAAGCGGGCACGATTGCGACGCCGTTTGAGCGCCGCCCGCAAGGCCAAGAATTCCTCCTCTGCCAGCGCTACTACGAGCAGGATCTTCTGACGAATGGCCCGGCAGGTTATGTTGCTTTCTCCTGGAACGGCATCACCACGAACGGAGCTCTGTATTTTGGCACCAGACCTTTCCAGGTTGCCAAGCGGGCATCTCCGACCGTTTTGATCCTCAATAACTATCGCGTTGGTTTCAATACTCCAGCGATCAACACCACCAGCATTTCAAGTTTCATGGCGTCTGCCATCGCAAACACTGGCGGCGATTCTGCTTTCGGTTTCACTTGGTCTGCTTCTGCGGAGTTGTAAGATGCCTCAATACACGAACGCAAAATACGTTAGCGGCATCTTCGGCCAAGAACCGAGCACCATCCAAGTCGACATCAATGGCGTGCTGTCGTTTGTGCCGATGGCAGACGACAATACCGATTACCAGAACATCATGATCTTGGTTGCTGAAGGCAAGTTGGTCATCGCGCCGGCGGATGGCACCTGATATGGGTGTTCAGGCCTGGACGCCTTTCGGTGGCACTCAGACGTTCACGGCAGCAGTAACGGCGCCGCCGGCGGTGCAGGCTATTGGCACGACGCTGGGCCCTAACCAGTATCGGATCATCAACGCGGGCTCTACGCTCGTCTTTTTGGGAGTAGCTGTCAGTGCCGCTGCTGCTGAGACAAACGCGTCGGCTGTGGTCTCGTCGATTCCGCTGCTTCCTGGCACTGATGAGATTTTGACGTTTGCTCCAAATGCTTGGTTCTCGGGCACAACGGCAGCAGG
>Ga0213921_1000448_pt1 | contig 13622 bp, 16 predicted proteins | sample McNCre2017MG_FD_165041 | JGI IMG/M metagenome (GOLD analysis project Ga0213921, IMG submission 165041) | Freshwater microbial communities from McNutts Creek, Athens, Georgia, United States - 20-17 MG | ecosystem: Environmental > Aquatic > Freshwater > Creek | place: USA: Georgia | collected...
TGCGAACGGTCACCTGGGGTGAGTTGACCAAGTGGGCCACGATGAGCATCAACGCACACTGGTGGGAGCCGAGCGCTACCAAACTCGCACCTGCTGCATGGTTGACTGATCTCGTTGAGCGTGACTTGAAGAAGGGCACACGCTACTGGGGCGCTGAGGGCAAACTGTGGAGCGAGGAAAACCCAGACGCATACGCCGGTGTTCACAACATGGACGGCATGATGGTGATCTTCGATGAAGCGTCAGGTATCCCCGACAGCATTTGGTCCGTGGCTGCGGGCTTCTTTACCGAGAACATTTTGGATCGCTACTGGCTGGCGTTCTCCAACGGTCGTCGCAACACCGGGTACTTCTACGAGGCGGTGGACGGCAACAAGCGGGACTTTTGGAGGTCGCGCAAAATCGACGCACGGACCGTTGAGGGCACCGACAAGTCGATCTACGAGCAGATCATCGCCGAGTATGGTGAAGACTCCGACGAAGCCCGCGTCGAGGTGTATGGGGATTTCCCTAAGTCTGGGGACGACCAGTTCATCATGCCAAGCGTGGTCGAGGATGCCATGAAGCGGCCCAGGTACAAGGACATGAGCGCACCCGTGGTGCTCGGTGTCGACCCGGCCCGTGGCGGCATGGACTCCACAGTCATGGTGGTGCGTCAGGGGCGTGACATCGTGGCAATACGGCGGTTCAAGGGTGACGACACCATGACGACTGTCGGCAACGTCATCGACATGATCGAGGAGTTCAAGCCGACGCTGACCGTCATCGACGAAGGTGGCCTGGGTTACGGGATACTTGACAGATTGAACGAGCAGAGGTACAAAGTCCGTGGGGTAAACTTTGGCTGGAAAGCGAAGAACCCTGTCATGTGGGGTAACAAACGGGCTGAAATGTGGGGCGCGATGCGGGAATGGCTGAAAACAGCGGCACTTCCCCAGGACAGACAGTTAAAAACTGACCTGACCGGCCCCATGAAGAAGCCCAACTCCGCTGGCACCATATTCTTGGAGGGCAAGAAGGAAATGAAAGCACGAGGTTTGGCTTCACCAGATGCAGCAGATGCGCTGGCAGTTACCTTCGCGTTTCCTGTCGCTCACCGGGAGTACAATCCGCGCACAGATATTCGCAGACCCACGGGAATGCAGGGTATCACAACCTCTTGGATGGGAGCGTAAATGGCAAAGAAAAGCGTGTCTCTCAGCGTTGGACGGGGCGAGAAACTGCCCGTGTCCAAGGGAGCAGGCTTGACTGCCAAAGGGCGCGAGAAGTACAACGCTGCGACTGGTAGCAAACTCAAGGCTCCTGCCCCAAACCCCAAAACCAAAGCCGATGCGGGTCGTAAAGCCTCGTTTTGCGCCCGAATGGAAGGTGTTGTCAAACACGCCAAGGGCGACGCGGAACGCGCCAAAGCATCGCTCAAACGCTGGAAGTGCTGATCATGGCGACAAAACCCGGACTCTACGCTAACATTCACGCCAAACAGGCAAGAATTGCCGCTGGCAGCAAAGAGAAAATGCGTAAGCCGGGGACCAAGGGCGCACCTACCGACAAAGCGTTCCGCGAGTCTGCGAAAACAGCAAAGAAAGGTAAGTGATATGCCACTCGTCAAAAGCACAGGCAAAGAAGCGTTCCGCAAAAACGTGAAAGCCGAAGTCAAGGCTGGTAAACCGGTCAAACAGGCCGTCGCCATCGCATACAGTGTCAAACGCGCCGCTGCAAAATCATCCCCGAAAGGTAAAAAATGAGCAATAAACTCGAACCCATCGCCAAACTCAACGCCCGCGAACCCAAAATGTCCGGCGCTGGCATGCCCGACCGCAACAAAGAAACCTACTCCAAGATGCCCGGTATGGGCTGTCACGGTAGCATTCCCAGCGGCACCAACGTCAAGGCGACGGTTGCCAAAGTTTTGAACAAAATCAAGTAAACCATGCCGCAAGACTACACAGGAGTCGTCGCTGCCGGTGCGGTCAGTGAAGGCGGCTCGGCCAAGGACAAAAGCGACGCGCAAGTCCTCTCGACCGCCCGCAGCCGCCTCGACATGGCGATTTCTGCGTTGTCAGAGTCGCGTGAAGACGAACTCGATGACCTGCGTTTCTATGCAGGTTCACCCGACAACCACTGGCAGTGGCCCGCCGATGTGCTGGCGACCCGTGGTGCAGTGCAAGGGCAGACCATCAACGCCCGCCCCTGCCTGACCATCAACAAACTGCCCCAGCACGTTCACCAAGTCACCAACGAGCAGCGACAAAATCGCCCGCAGCCCAAAGTCATCCCCGTCGATGACAAGGCCGACGTTGAAGTGGCCGAGATTTTCAACGGTGTCATCCGTCATATCGAGTACATTTCTGATGCTGACGTAGCCTACGACACCGCATGCGAGAACCAAGTGGCCTACGGTGAAGGCTACGTGCGTATCCTGACCGAATACTGCGACGCTGCTACGTTCAACCAGGACATCAAGATCGGTCGCATCCGAAACAGCTTCTCGGTCTACATGGACCCGCTGATTCAAGACCCCTGCGGCGCTGATGCCCGCTGGTGCTTCATCACCGAAGACCTGCCGCGTGACGAGTATGAGCGCCAATTCCCCAACGCATCACCTCTGACCACTTTGCAGACCCTGGGTGTGGGCGACCAGTCCATCAGCCAGTGGCTCAACGAGAACACGGTCCGTATCGCCGAGTATTTCTACATTGAAAACACCCGCGAAACGCTGAATTTGTACCCTGGCAACGTGACTGCGTTTGAGGGCACTCCTGAAGACAGGATGCTCAAAAAGCAGTTCATCAAGCCCCTGAAGCAGCGTCAATCTGACCGCAAGCGCATCAAATGGCTCAAAATCAACGGCTACGAGGTGCTTGAGCGGGCCGACTGGGCTGGTTCTCACATCCCCGTGATCCGTTGCGTGGGCAACGAGTTCGAGGTTGAGGGTCGCTTGTACGTCAGCGGCCTTGTGCGTAACGCCAAAGACGCGCAGCGCATGTACAACTACTGGACTTCGCAAGAAGCCGAGATGCTGGCGCTGGCCCCCAAGGCACCGTTTATCGGCTACGGTGGTCAGTTTGAAGGGTATGAGATGCAGTGGAAAACTGCCAATACCCAAAACTGGCCCTACCTCGAGGTCAACCCCGATGTCACAGACGGCCAAGGAGCCGTTTTGCCGCTTCCTCAACGTGCGGCCCCACCTTTGCCCCAAACCGGTCTTATTCAGGCCAAAATGGGCGCTTCTGACGACATCAAGAGCACGACAGGCCAGTACAACGCGTCGCTGGGTCAAACGTCCAACGAGCGCTCTGGCAAGGCCATCCTGGCGCGTCAGCGTGAGTCCGACACCGGCACCTACCACTACGTTGACAACTACGCCCGCATGATCCGCTACGTGGGTCGTCAGCTTGTGGACCTGATCCCCAAGATTTACGACACCGAGCGCATCGCCCGCATCATCCAAGAAGACGGCGAGTCGGGCATGGTCAAGATCAACCCGATGCAGCAAGAGCCGGTCAAAAAGATCGTCAACGAGCAAGGCATCGTGATCGAGAAAATCTACAACCCTGGTGTTGGCAAGTACGATGTCCGCGTGATCACCGGTCCTGGCTTCCAGACCAAGCGTCAAGAGTCGCTTGAGGCGATGGCTCAGTTGCTGCAAGGCAACCCTGACCTGTGGAAAGTGGCTGGCGACTTGGTCATCAAGAACATGGACTGGCCGGGTGCCCAGGAGATGTCCAAGCGCTTCGCCAAGGTCATCGATCCGGCCATCATTGGCGACGACGAGGACAATCCGGCACTGGCTGCTGCAAAACAGCAGATCGAGGCCATGAACCAAGAGATGCAACAGATGGCTGGCATGCTGCAAAACGTGCAGCAGTCCATCGAGGCCCGCGACATTGCAATCAAAGAGTTCAAAGCCGACGTCGAAGCCTACAATGCCGAAACCAAGCGTATCGCTGCGGTCCAGGCTGGCATGTCTGAGCAACAGATTCAAGACATTGCGATGGGCGTTGTGGCCGCAGCCATGCACAGCAACGATCTGGTCATGGGACACGAAGATCGAGAGATGGCTGAGATGCCCGTGGGTGCTGAGATGCCCCCTGAGCAGCCGCCCATGATGCAACCTGAAGGGATGCCCCAATGAGTACCGCAGCCGACTTTGTAGGCACCTTGTTTTTGGCCCGCGATGTGGCCCATTCGGTGCATTTGAACACGCGCAGCTTTTCCAAGCACATGGCGCTCAATACCTTCTACGACAGCATCATCGACCACGCCGACGCGTTTGCCGAGGCGTATCAAGGTCGTCACGGCCTCATCGGGCCAATCAGCCTGATGACGGCCAAAAAAACCACCAACATCATCGAGTTCCTCGAGTCGTCTTTGGCCGACATTGAGGAAATGCGCTACAAGGTGGCAAAAAAGGAAGATACGTCACTGCAACAGTTGATCGACAACATCGTTGAACTGTATTTGACGACACTTTACAAGTTGAAATTTTTGGCATAAGGTGGATCGTCATGGCCGTCTACAACAAATTCCAACCCGCTATCGAGAACCTGTTTGAAGGCATCAACGCAGGCTCCGACACGTGGGTCATCAAACTGGCGACGGCTGTCAGCCAAGCCGCTGGCACGATTACCGAGGTTGCCAACGGCAACGGTTATACGACCGGCGGTAACGCAGCTTCTACCGTGAGCGCCACGCAAACTGGCGGCACGTTTAAGTTGGTGCTGTCAAGCCCGACCGCTTGGACCGCCAGTGGCGCAGGATTTTCTTTCCAGTATGCTGTTTTGGTTGACTCGACAACGGGCACCAACGTGGCATATTGGGACTATGGCAGTTCACAAGCCGTGGCTGCTGGTGAAACCGTAACCGTGACGCTGGATGGCACCAACGGGGTCTTCCAAGCGACGTAAGTATGGGATTAGTAGCCTATCTTCTGTGCGAGGATGGCTCCTATCTTGTTCAGGAAGATGGAGGGAAGCTAGACCTTGAACCGTTACAGTACATTGTTGACGCAGCATACGGCACGTACACTGTCACGGGCCAGTCTGCAACTGTCGCCAAAAACCGCTCACTCACGGCGGCTTATGGAACGTACTCGGTCACCGGTCAGAGCGCCACAATCACCCGAAGCAAGGTCATATCTGCCGCCGCTGGCAGTTATGCAGTTACAGGACAGTCTGCCAGCATCTATCGAAGCCGCGCTCTTGCGGCCGCAGCCGGTAGCTATGCCGTCACGGGCCAGGATGCCACAATCCTGCGCTCCAAGGTGCTTGCAGCCGCCTCGGGCAACTATGCCGTCACCGGCCAAAGCGCCAGCATTTACCGGTCCAAACAGGTCACCGCTGACTCAGGCAGCTACACCATCAACGGCCAGCCTGCCACGCTCAGGCGCGGGCACAACATCACAGCCGACTCGGGCAGCTATGCCGTCACAGGGCAATCTGCTGACCTTTTGCGGTCAAAACTGGTCACAGCCGCCCCAGGCAGTTATGCTGTCAGCGGTCAGTCAGCATCAATCCTCAAAACGCGACTTGTGTCTGCCGATCCGGGGGCGTATGCAGTCGCCGGACAAAATGCGACAATTGCGTATGTCCGCAACATCACATGCGAATTTGGGGTGTATGGATATTCGGGTGAATCGGCCACAATCTCGGTTGATCGAGTCATCTCAGCTTTGCCGGGGGCGTACTCGGTGGTTGGAAATGAGGCAGCGATTGTCATTGGCGGTCAGCCGACACCCTCTGTCGAAAATCCGTTTATTAAGTTAAGATCGTTCACTGAACGAAGGAGATTCTGATGGCAATCAACCTCAAAGCAATTACCTCGGTGCTGGGTTACCAGCAGATCACGAGTCTGAGTGCAGCGACCAAACTGACTGTGCCGCAAAAAGACCTGAACGGTCTTGCTGGCACTCCCCGCATCGCAATCATCATTCCCGAGGCCCAGGCCGTGCGTTGGCGTGATGATGGCGTGGCCCCGACCGCAAGTGTTGGCATGCCCCTGGCTGCTGGCGTGACGTTGCAATATGATGGCGACATCTCCCAGATTCAGTTCATCGAGCAAACTGGCGGCGCAAAACTGAACATCACCTACTACTCTTGATGAGGTTGCCATGATCATTTCCAACGACACGCCCGCAACCGATCCCATCGAGTACATCACCAAGCAGTTGCCCAAGGACTTGGTGCAGTTGCTGAAAGTGCGCGACGAACTGGCAAAGCGCCAGGGTTCGCTATCTGCGGTTGAAGATGCCGCAGCCGACCGCGCCAAAGCCAAGGTTGAACTCGAGTCCGCGCAAGCCGAGGCGCTGGCTGTCCGTGCTGACGCAAAGCGCACGGCTGATGAGATCAAAGCAGCGGCCCAAGTCGATGCCGACAACGCCAAACGCATGATGGCTGACGCTGATGCCGCAGGCAAGCAAGTGGCTGCGCGTGAGAAGGCAGTAGATGCCCGCGAAAAACAAGTGGCTGCACGAGAGGCCGATCAGGCCAGCACTCAAGCCGATATCAACAAGCAACGCGCCGACCTGACTGCCCAAATTGCAGCCCATGAAGCCCGCGTTAAAGCATTCCAAGACAAAGTTGCCGCTTTGAGCGCTTGATCTTGATGGAGTAAACAATGGCCGTCAATCTCTCTCCCGTGGGCGGCGTTGCGGCCCAGTTCTTCACCAGCACGGGTGCCGTGCTGACTGGCGGCAAGTTGTACACCTATGCTGCTGGCACCACGACTCCTGCTGCCACGTATACCAGTTCCAACGGTTTGACCGCGTGGACCAATCCCATCGTGCTAGATGCTGCTGGCCGAGTGTCCGGTAGTGGCGAGATTTGGCTGACGGACGGCGTCATCTACAAGTTTGTGCTGAAAGACAGCAACGACGTTTTGATTGCCACTTACGACAATATCACCGGCATCAACTCGAACTCGGTGTCGTATACCAACAGCCAAGAAATTGTGACTGCCACGGCAGGTCAAACCGTATTTAATCTTGGTATTAGCTATCAGCCTGCGACCAACAGCCTGTCTGTGTTTGTCGATGGCGTGAACCAATACGGCCCCGGCGCTCAGTATTCCTACGTCGAGACTGACAGCAACACAGTGACGTTCAACAGCGGTTTGCATGTGGGCGCTGAGGTCAAGTTCACTACAACGCAACAGCAAGGCGCTGGTGCTGTGGATGCGTCACAAGTAACTTACGATCCGCCGTTTACTGGAAGCGTGGCGACCAATGTTGAAGCGAAACTTGCTCAATACATGAGCACCAATGATTTTGCTGATATCGATCCAACGGGCGTGGATGACAGCACAGTTGGTTTGCAAGCGGCTATTGATGCAGCTATCGCCGCAAATCAAGACTTGTTGATCAATGCCGGTACTTACAAAATCACCGACACTTTGACCGTGACCAACACCACCATTCGCATTTTTGGCGAAGGTCGTTATGCAACCACGATTGATTCTTTTGCAACTGCTTCCGCAATTAAGTGTGCTCAGTGGGGTGGTGTGCTGGATGGTTTTGGCATTTACATCAACAACACTACGGGCAATGGTGTTGAGGCGGGTGAGGACAGTCGCAATTGCGTGATGAGCAATTTGTATTTGCAAGTGCGAAGTGCTTACACTGCAACAACCACTGGATCAGGCATCTATCTGAATACCTTTGATGATTTGACCACTACGTTCTCCGGTGGCTTGCGAATTGACACTTGCTACGCATTGGCATTTAAGTATGGATTGCGTTTGCGTGGCAAAACTCCTTTAGTTGACAACACTTGGACTTGCGTCAACGTCTATAACAGTTGGTTTGTTGGTAAGGCAACTCCCATCACAGGCAGTGCTGGCATTTATGTCAACGCAGGTACAAACGGCGTTGGCTCATGCATGATCGGCGGCTCGATTGAATCGTTTGATTATGGGATGTATGTCGAAAACGGCGCTAATAGTTTCAATATTCAAGACACGCTAATTGAAGGCTATGCCACAGCGCCATATTTTGTTGGCAATACTTGGTCGGGGTCTATTTCTGAAGGGCGCGGCTACCCAAGAATTTCCCGAGCAGCAAACAGTTCTACCGTTTATTGGGAACAAAACCAACTATTGACTGGTCAAGGCCCAATCAATGAGACATATTATTCTGCGAAATACGTTTTAACTTCAGGTAATGAACCTGCAAGCGGGAATGTGGCGTGGACAACATACCACAACGCTAGTTTGATTGATGGCAATTCTGTCGGAACATACGGACTAAAGTTTGAGGTTGGCGTTGGTTTGGGTTCTGCCAATGGAGCCGCAGTTCATCCAAGTCAGCATTACATTCGTCTTGGAGATAGCAAACTTCACTGGGGCAACGACAGCCCTGCTGCTCGCGCAGGGGCGCAGATTGTTGCTTGGAATCAAGGCGATATTTGCTACAACTTGTCAGCAACTGTTGGTCAGCCTAAAGGTTGGGTTTGTACCGTTTCTGGCACGCCTGGCACTTGGGTGTCGATGGGTAACTTGTAATGGCAGACACCAAAATCTCAGCCCTGACCGCAGCGACCACGCCGCTGGCGGGAACTGAGGTATTGCCGATTGTTCAAAGTGGCGTAACCAAGCAAGTCAGCGTTGCCAATTTGACTGCGGGCCGTGCGGTATCCATGCTTTCTGGCACTGTGGGTACAAGCCCCGGCGCTGTCACAGCGCCAACCAATGCTGATGATCTGGTTGTTCAAAATAATGCTGCGGCAGGCATAACGATTTTGTCGCCAGATGCCAATGCAGGCCGTATCCATTTCGGCACAGTGTCAAACAACAGCAACGTAACACTGTACGGTCAATACAACTACGGCTTTGATCTTTATTTGTCGGGGTCGATGGTTCTTCACGCCGACACCTCAACCAAAGACATCACTTGGTCTTTAGGAAACCTAGTCCAAGGCACAGCCGCCAAAGGCATCAACTTCACCGCCAACACTGGCGCAGCGGGAAAAACCAGCCAGTTGCTGAACTGGTATGAGGAAGGTACGTTCACCGCTGGAATCGCTTTTGGTGGTGGAACTACTGGTATTACATATGGCGCTCAATATGGGTTCTATACTCGAATCGGCAGACAAGTATTTGTTAATGGTTATGTTGCATTAACAAACAAAGGTTCATCAACTGGAAATGCAACAATTACAGGATTACCATATACATCCAAAAATGCTTCTGGTAATTATGGACCTGGCTCTCTCCTTCCGTACAGCATAACTTTTAGCGGTCAAATGTTTGCTGCTGTAACAACAAATGCGGCGACTGCAACTCTTTACCAAGAAACAACTGCTGGTGTTCGATCAAACCTTGATAACACCAACTTTGTCAACACAAGTGAAATAATTTTTAGTTTCACTTACATCGTCTGAGGATAAAAATGTCGCTCACTAAAGCATCCTTTGCAATGATTAACGGGGCGGTATTTAACGTCCTTGATTATGGTGCTGATCCTACGGGGGCAACACCAAGCACTTCAGCAATTCAAGCGGCAATTGATGCGGCGAAAGCCACGGTAAACACCGGTTTGGGTACTGGTGGAGGCGTTGTCTATTTGCCGCGAGGAATTTATCTCAGCGGTGTTTTGACAATTGATGTTCCATTTGTGTCAATGCAAGGTGATGGATGGACTGCAACTACCATTAAATCAACGGGCGTAACAAGTCCGTTGCTTAAAGTTTTAAGCACCAATACAGCAGCCGCTGAAAGCTACCATATGTTCATTAAGGACATAAAGTTTCAGAATGGCAACACCACTACAAATGATCTTCTTTGGTTGCAAAACATTGCGTTTTGGCGTGTTGAAAATTGTTGGTTTCAAGGTAGCGCAACAACTGTTAACACTTGTGTTGCAGTTCGTTCATCGTTGCTTGGTACTTTTGAACAATGCACTTTCCGTTACGCATCTGAATACACGGTTGATGTTTATCAGCTCTCAGGATACGCAACGCCACCGAATGCTGTCACGTTCCGTGATTGTTCGTTTTGGGAAGGCAAAACTTTTGGCTTGCGTTATCAAGATGGTGCAATGTTGCGTGTACTTGATTGCGATTTTGAAGGTAATGGCAGGGGCGCTAACGACCCCAATCATGGTGGCATTCAAATTAAAAATACAAGCCCTAATGGTGAAGGCGCAAGCGCAATCATCAACAATACCTGGTTTGAGGCCAACGTTGGCACAAACATTAGACTAGATGACCATCGTTATAACGCTGGCGGTGTTTACATAAGTGATTGTTTGGCGCTCGGTGGAAACGTCAATTATGGGATTTATGCTCAAAATCCGGGTGCTGGTCGATCAAACAATGTGAATGTGCAAAACTGTATTTTCCAAAGTGCTAATCTTTACGATTTTTACTTTGAAGATAATGTTCATGCAACATTGACGAATTGTTTGTCTGCGTTAGACAGTCTTGGTCAAAACACTTCTGCCTTCCCCCGACCAGCAACACCATCACGTTCTAAATCAATTGCTGCGCTTCAATCGTTTGGAACTGTGCGACTGACGAACAACAGCGCAACACCTACTGTTGACCAAGGTGCTGTTTATATTCTTGCTAACACGGTTGCTACAAACGTAACGGGTTTGATTGGCGGCGCTTCTGGTCAGACATTGACGTTTATTGATGAAACCGGAAACACAACGCTAAAAAATGGTATTGCACCAAGCGGAAGCGAATTAAAAATGTATTTAAGCGGCGCTGCTGACAAAGTTATGACCGCCAATGACACAATCACGCTTGTTTGTGACGGAACTGCTTGGTATCAAACCGCTTTTAGCGCAAATTAACCCATCTTGACACCGGCGTAAGTCGGTGTAAGATAAAAAACTGTACTGGCCCAGTTGACCAGGGATTCTAAAGAATCGACAAAATGACTGAAGAAGTCCAACAAGCCTTAGCGGAAGTAGACTCCGCGCCAGCAACCGAGGTGACGGCCACCACGGATATTGCACAAAATGCGCCGGAAGTAGCTGAGAATCAGCCCGAGCAACAACCTGCGACGAAGACATTCACCCAGGAAGAACTCGATGCTGCCATCGGCAAGCGCCTCGCAAGAGAACAGCGCAAATGGGAACGGGAGCAGCAAGCACGGTTGGCAGAAGTGCAAACCGCGCAGTCGATGCCCAAAGGCGATCTGGATCGCAGTGCTTTTGAGTCTGACGAAGCCTATGCTGACGCATTGGCCGAGCGCAAGGCCCATCAGCTTCTTGAGATTCGTGAACGCCAGAAGCAACAGGCTGCGACGCAAGCCGCGTATCAAGAACGTGAAGAAGCCGCACGGGACAAGTACGATGACTTTGAACAAGTCGCCTACAACCCCAGCGTCAGAATCACCGACTCGATGGCCGAAGCGATTCAGGCTTCTGAAATTGGACCCGATCTGGCCTACTGGTTTGGATCGAATCCGAAAGAAGCGGACCGCATTTCTCGTTTGTCCCCTATTTTGCAGGCAAGAGAGATCGGGAAAATTGAGGCCAAACTTGGCAGCAACCCCGTTGTCAAACCCACAACGTCTGCGCCAGCACCTATCACACCTGTAACAGCACGAACCAGCGGTAACCCGTCATACGACACGACTGATCCTCGTTCTACGAAGACCATGAGTGCGTCGGAATGGATTGAAGCTGAACGCGCCCGCCAGTTGCGGAAGATGCAAGCACAGATGAACCGCTAAAACTTTGAAAGGACTCGCATCATGGCGAATAGTATTCTTACCATTGACATGATCACCCGAAAGGCTCTCGAAATTCTCGAGAACAATCTGGTGCTCACCCGCAACGTGAACCGTCAGTACGACGACAGCTTCGCTGTCGAAGGTGCCAAGATTGGTTCGACCCTCCGTATCCGTTTGCCCGACCGCGCTCTGGTGACTGACGGTGCCGCTCTGCAAGTTCAGGACGACAACGAGCAGTACACCACTCTGACTGTTTCCAGCCAGAAGCACATCGGTGTGAACTTCACCTCTGCTGAATTGACCATGCAATTGGACGACTTCGCAGAGCGTGTGTTGAAGCCTCGTATCAGCCAGTTGGCATCGTCTATCGACGCTGATGTGGCAAACAGCTTCAAGAGCATCTATCAGTCCGTGGGCACTCCCGGCACGACTCCCGCTACTTCTTTGGTTCTGTTGCAAGCGCAGCAGAAGCTGAACGAAGCTGCTGCTGTCATGTCGCCCCGTTATGCCACCGTCAACCCCGCTGCTAACGCTGGTTTGGTCGAAGGTATGAAAGGTCTGTTCAACCCCACCGACACCATCAGCCGCCAGTTCAAGAACGGCATGATGGGCATGGGCGTGTTGGGCTTCGACGAGATCAACATGTCTCAGTCGATCAAGCAGCACACCACTGGCTCGTGGGGCACTGGCATCACCGTGACCAGCACTGTGTCTACCCAAGGTTCAACCACCCTGGGCATCAGCTTCACCGGCTCCAGCAAGACCTGGAACGTGGGCGATGTGTTCACCGTGGCCGGTGTGTACGCAGTGAACCCGCAGACCCGCGAGTCCACTGGTTCGCTCCAGCAGTTCGTGGTGACCGCTGCCGCCTCTGGCTCGTCCACCGCTACGCTGACTGTCAGCCCCGCGATGTACACCGCTGATCAAGCCCTAGCTACCATCGACGCATTCCCACAGGCTTCTGCCGTCGTGACGATGCTCGGTTCTTCTGCCAGCGCCTACGCTCAGAACTTGGTCTACCACAAAGACGCGATCACGTTTGCTACGGCTGACCTGTTGCTGCCCCAGGGTGTCGATATGGCCGCTCGCGCTGTCCACAACGGCATCTCCATGCGTGTGGTTCGCCAGTACGATATCAACAATGACCGGATGCCTTGCCGTATTGACGTTCTGTACGGTTACAGCGTCATTCGTCCGCAAATGGCTTGCCGTTTGTGGGGCTGATCTGAAACGGGGCTTCGGCCCCTTTCAACGTCTTAATTTTGAAAGGAATTTATCATGGCTCTCCCTAATGGTTCTGGCGGCTATCAACTCGGTGATGGCAACCTTAATGAAGCATCGTTCCGGGTCATTCCGGCTCCCGCAACCGCAACCGCTACGGCCACTTTGACCGCCGCGCAAGTGCTGTCCAACATTCTGCTGGGTTCGCCTGGTACGTCTGCTGCCAGCTACACGTTGCCCACCGTGGCCGATCTTGAAGCTGCACTGCCCTCGGCTACCAAAGCTGGCGTGTCGTTTGATCTGTCGGTTGTCAACGTGGACGGTTCTAGTTCTGGCGTGATTACGCTGGTTGCTGGCACCGGCTGGACGTTGGTTGGTCTGATGACCGTCGTGGCTACCGCTGGTACCGCCCAATTGTTCCGCGCCCGTAAAACCGGCGACGGTGCTTGGTCGCTGTATCGCGTTGCCTAAACCCAATGGGGGCTTCGGCCCCCGTTTATAAAGGACGCATCATGGCAAACAATAAACCCGTCGGTGTTGCGTACTCCGATCCTGCGCTGACCGCGTTTTATTTGAACGCACCTGTGACTAAGACTGCTAGTTTTAGCCTCGGTGATTCAGACAACTACGTGGTGTGCAACGGCTCTGCTGCCAATGTCTCTGTGACGTTGCCCAGCGGTTCCGACTACATCGGTCGTACCGTCACTTTGAAAAACCTGTCC
>Ga0213921_1000453_pt1 | contig 13568 bp, 29 predicted proteins | sample McNCre2017MG_FD_165041 | JGI IMG/M metagenome (GOLD analysis project Ga0213921, IMG submission 165041) | Freshwater microbial communities from McNutts Creek, Athens, Georgia, United States - 20-17 MG | ecosystem: Environmental > Aquatic > Freshwater > Creek | place: USA: Georgia | collected...
TTGAATGGGAGTTTTTGGGTTATGTTGATAACCTTGCCCGAGTGTTTGCTTCTGATTTGCAAATTGCTAACGGTATGGTTCGCGGTAACGTTCACGCTTTGGGTAATGCGGTTCGCAAACAGTTTGTTAAAGATTTATTCGATGGTGACGGTTTGCGCCCTGCTTGGTTGAATACGATGGCTGAGCTATCTCGGCTAACCGCTGATAATAATTGCCATGTTGCTTCTCAGTATTCAACAATTGTTCGAGAGATTGAAAACTTTATTTATGGTTTTGCTCTTGCCATAGTTGAGAGTAAGTAGACGGCGAGCGCAATTTGACAAGTCCTAGCTAAGACTATAAACTGGCTACATAACTAAAAAGCGGTGCAACACAAACGGGCGCAGCGCGTTATGCCTTAGAATTGAATGTGTCAAAATCCACCCTGCCCGAAATAATCGGGTGTTATTTTCTGCCTCTGTGGCGCGAAGGTTTTTTGTATAGGGTAACACGTTTGACTTTTAAAAGTCAAGCCCTTTTTTTATAACAATTTCGTTATCTTTTCGCTATTGACAATTTCAGCTTTTTAGTGTATGCGTTTTTGGTGAGCGCGAATTAGAAAACTTTTCTAAACCATACTTTTGCGTAAAAGTCAAATTTGACAAACTCAAAGTTTTGTGTTTTAGGAAACTTTTCTATTATAACGTTTTGGTAAACTCTCTTGACAAAAGCTGGTTTATCTGATTTAGAAAACTTGACCCAAACTTTCTAGAACGCCCGTAGACGGCTTTTCAGCCCCACCTATGGCTAATCACCCATAAACACACCCTGATGCCCTCTATGACCCTTTCAAAGGCGTTTTTGGGCTATCTGAGCGTTTAGCCTATGTTTGCCAAGATTCTGCACAGATAGAGAATGAGCGTGCACCCGCGTGATACACCATAAACGATTGTTTGTCAACCTTTTTACAAAAGAATTCATTTAGTGAACGTTAGGTTAACAAATTCGAATTTGGTTGCCTAACCCTGTTTTGGTGTGCAATAGTTGATTTATCGCCAAAGTGCGAGATTTCAAAAAACGAAAGGTTCTAAAAATGAGTTCACGTAAGATTTCTATACCTGCAAGTTACTACGGCACAGACTGGCATAACTTGTTGTCTAATCATTCGGGTCACTGGTTTGATAAAGTTTCGATGCGTTTCTTTTCTAGCCGTATCTCTTGGGCTTCGTTGACTAAGGTTTCGCACAACACTTGGTTTTTTGTTTCTAGTGAACAATTCGATTATCGTTCACCGCGCAAGTATTCGGTTCACTCAATCACTGTTTATGGTGACATTGGTGACGTTAGTGAGTTTCAACAGTTCGACACACTAGCCCAAGCTAAGCGGTTTTTACAGGCGCAGAAGACTCCGTTTTTGATTCGCCAGTTGGAAGGGGTTTTGGGGTAATTTTTTTGTTACCCCCTCCCTCTACTTTATGTTTTGTTATTTTATTATAAAACATACTACTTATTACTAACTAATAATTAAAAACACTTAAATAAACTTGAGTATGTTTCATTTTGCCTTATACTAAACTTGAATACGGCAACCGACAACTAAAAATAGCCTAAAAACACCTATAACGTTAGGTGTTATACATAACACCTATTATGCATACCTATAATAGGTAACGACATAACACAAAAGAAAGGTTTTGAAACATAAATGATTACTTTGAAGAAACTTGCGCTAAACTTGGGTCTGTTACTTTTTTGCCTATACCTAGTCAATTTGGCTATCAACACCACTCAAGTTTCTATCCGAAACGCAACCAACATTGACACATCAGACAACACTTTTTACACACCGAAAGCAGGTAACTAAATGATTACCCTATCGAAAGAACAAGCAACCGCTTTAGCAAGTTTCGCCAGTGTCGCGGAAGCTCCAAAAGTTGGAACGGCTATCAGTTTCGTGCTTGTTAGGTTCACGCCTAAAACAGATACTAAAGCCAATCTTATAACCGTAACCGCGACAGACCGTTATGTTATGGCTACGGGCGAGTTTATGCCACACTGGGTTAGTGATGACCAAGAAGAAACAGATTTTTTGGTGTCACCTGATTCGCTCAAGTTTTTGAAAAGTGCTAAAGCTAAGGTTTTCATAACTGTTGGTGAAGCCGAAATTATTTTTGAATCTAACGGCGCGCAACTAAGACAGCAGGTTATGGCTTTAGATAGGTTCCCTTCTGTGCAGATTGACAATTTGCTTGACACTTACACGGAAGCAACCGCGCAACCAACAAATTCGGATGTAATAAACCTTGACCTTGAAACACTGGCGAAAGTTTCTAAGCTACGTTTGCCGATGGATTCTAAAACGGTTTTCAAGTTCAGTTTTCAAGGCCTTAGCGAAACAGGTAAACCGCGCCCTGTGCTTTTGACTCGTGAGAACCTAAAAGTTTTGGTTCAGCCACATAACACGCTGAATTAGAAAAGAATTCTAATGTAACAGTTTGGTAACAACCTACTAAACTGTTGCATTAGGCCAAAAAGTGTGCTAGATTTTATTTATAAGCAATAAACCACAACTAACAGATTGGATTTCAAAATGGCCACAAAACAGCAAGCCCTAAAAGTTCTTGAGAAACTAGGCGCGACACTTGACCTTGATTGCGCCCGATACGGTAGCTACACCATTGACGCGCCTAAAGGTTTTGTTTTCAATGCGAACCGAGAACACTCAATGTTTGTCGGTGACTATGACCGACACTTTACGCCTATGACTGAGATTTGGCAGTTTATTGTTGAAGAAGCAGGGCTTGGTATTTCTCAATGCGATAGTGAGCTTTGTTCTCGCCCTGTTGAAGATGACCAAGATTGCTACAAGTAGGAAAGGAATCCAAAATGGCTAAACTAACTATCAGTTACCGCGTGACCTTTCAAGGCGCGTATGAGCTTTCAGCCAATGGTGTCACTCGCCAGTTCATGGGCTACACTAAGGCCGAAGCTACTCGTCTATTCCGTGAACAGCTAAAGAAAGAAGGTAATCGCTAATGGATACAGAGTTCACTTATGCAGAAATTTCAATGATTGCTAGCATGTCTGTTATTTGGCAAGAGCGTATCAAGGATTCGATTGCTGAAGCTGAAGAGTATGAGGATTCTATTATGGTTAAGTTTTTTACTAACCGCCTAAAGCTGGCTGAAAGCATCGAACATAAAGCAACCGCGAAAGAAAGTGAGTTTGAGAAATGACTAACCTAAAAGATTTTGAACCGTTCCTAAAAAACCGCGAACAGATTGGCATGCTTGAAGAGCGTAACCGTATCGCTAAAGGTTTGCTAGATTTGACTGGTGACACCGTAGACCGTTTAGCGGTATTGCAATTTGTTGTGTATCCGTTCCTCTACCCAACTATTGGCCAGTCAAGCTCTAACATGGTTTGCCCGAATCATGAAGGCGGTTTTGATTGCACCTCATTCTGCCGTCTATGCGAGGGTGAGCAAGAATTTAACCCTAATGATTTGACAGTTTGCGATAAATGCCCTAAGCTGATTACTAAAGGTATTTATGTTGAAGAACTTGGCATGTGCCTTGACTGTTCAAACGATTACTACAACCATAAGGAAGAAGGTTTCTAATGACTACTCAAACCCTATCGTTTACTGACCGTTACAAGAACGCGACAAAAGAACTCAAAAAGGTTGGCGTGAAAACTTACCGTAATGTGCAGGGTTGTTGCCGTTCGTGCATTGGTAGCGATAAGTTCGATAACCCGTCAGAACCGATTTTGTGGCATTATGGTGGGCAGGGTAACCGTATCACTTTTGACGGTGATTTTGTTTACCACGACAAAACTAATGATTATGTTTCAGGGTTTTATTTGAACCACGCTAACATTACGCCAGAACTTGCTGAAACTATTATTACTATTTTTAGTGATAATGGAATCGTAATCGAATGGGATAAGTCTCAACATTCGTGCATTGAGGTAAAACCTATGTTGTCTGTGCCTCACCGCACAGAAGAAGAACAAGCGCACCTTGTCAATGACTTGCTCACTAAATACGATTTGACCTATGACGAGGCTTTTGAATGGTCTTATCGTAAGCGTGACATTTTCGGTAAGTTGTGGTCTTTAGATTACCTAGAATCATCTTTGGAGGATTTGTTGGTAGAGGAAAGCAAACAGCGTCACCTTGACAGACTACAAGCTATTAAAGCTGATGCGCAACGGGTTTTCAAAGCTGAGCAACAGCACCTCAAAGATTTGGTTGTTGACAACCTACTTGATAATCTGCCAGAGAGTCTGTCTACTAACACTCGCTTACTTGCGTGGCTTGATACTGCTAACCCTGTGCTTCAAGAGAGCGACACTTTTGATAAAGGTATCCGTTTGGCCATTATTGAACACACCATGTTTCAGGGTGAGTTTGAAGATGAGGAAGCTTTTGCTAAGTTGTATTATGCGAAAGATTATGCTAACTTGCCACAATGGGTTACAGAGCAGTTGAGCTGGCACAATGTGGCCTACAAGTTGAGAGATAAGTTTGTTTTTAAACGTCAAGCGTGGGGCTTGCCGACACTAGTTTGGAAGAAGGATTAATTATGATTACGGTTGCTGATTTGATTTCGTTGTTGCAAAACAATTTCGACCCTGATGAGTTTGTTGCTTGTAGTGTTATTTCTAAAGAAAGTGTTGAAGATGTTATTAACAGGTTGCTAACTAATGATGAGTGGCGTTCTGTTGGTGATGATTTGGTTAATGAACTTGAAAATGCTACAGTTAACTTTGACATTTGGAATACACTTGAGGTTGAGGAAGATGAGGAGGTTATCTAAATGAAAACCCTTGAAGAGTTGAAGCAGATTTACATTGAGCTGAATAGTGGCCATGATGATACAATCACTTGGTTTGTGCCACAAAAAGCTGATAGCACACTTGGTATTATGGTTGGTGTTAATTGGGAGGGTGAGTTGATTATTCTTGACCTTGAGCACCCTGATGGCGCTTGTGTACAGGTTGCAAGTTGTGGTGATTATGATACGCTGTATCAAGAAGAGATTGAGGAGATTAACTAATGAACATCAAAGTATCAGAAGAACTAACCAAACTAATCGCAGAACTAGAAGCACTAGAACTGGCTGAAGTGCCTAAAGCTGATTTTGGTTGGCTTTACACGGCAGACGGCACAGGAGCAATCGGGCGAGTGACTGCAAACTACACTTACAAAGAGTTTGACATTAGCGTGAGAGAAGGTATCCGTGGAGTTTATTTTCGTGAGCTGGATAAGTGGCAGTTTGACAATCTAGAGGTTCACCCATTAGACTATGACTACTAAGAAGAAGAAGAAGAGGAGAGGAGACTGACTAATGGCTGACCAAGTTTACTTGTGCGATTACTGCCAGTCAGAGCAAGTTGATAAGCCTGATACTATGTGTCAAGGTTGTGACACCCACTATTGCGAGGAGTGCCACTACTCGCCCTGTGCAAAGTTTTGCGGAACTGATAAGGAGATTGACTAATGGCTAAATTTACAATGACAGTGGAATTGCAGTTTGATGTGGAAGCAAAAGATTTTGATGAAGCGTGGGATAAAAGTTATGATTTGTTTTACTATTCACCTTTTAGAGGTAATTGTGAAATCTTTATTAGTGAAACTAAAAAAGAAAAGGAAGAGGTAAACTAAATGCCAAATAATCGCACTACACAACTACACCGAACAATGGGTGCTGATGTTATTGATGTTTATGACATTAACATTTACTGTTCAAACAACATTCTGCACCTTACAGCCTATAAACTTGTTCGTCTAGGTTATGATGGTAACACGTTGCGTTCTGAAATGAACGAATCTGTTACACTACGTCTACCAATGGATGAAGCACATTTTGAAGAAGTTGCTTACTTGTTGGATAGTGAAGACTGGTTTTTTGATGTTGAAGAATGGGATGAATACGATTTTTGGGATACAACAGATTATCTTAAAGTTGGTAACACGCCAGAGCTTATCAAAAACTGGGTTGAAAGTTTGCCACCGTATACTCCTAGATGGGATTTTTGAATGAATAAAAATAATAGTTTTACACCTGCTGACATTACTGTTGTTAAACGTTTAGTGCAGTTTGAGAATGGTAACCAAATGTTGCTCGATTTTGCTATTTTTGATTCTGTTGAACAAGAAGAATGTTTCACTGATAACCTTTTCGCAGAGTTTGAAAACGATTATGTTGATAGTTCGCCGTGGACTGTTTTTGATGAAAACATTTTTTATTATGTGAACGTGTGGGAGGGTGAAACTTTTGAACAGTTGAAAAACCCTGACCGTGGCGATTTTTGGATTATTGATGAGGAGGCTAACTGATGGAACAGTCTATGATGGGTTCAGGTATTTATCAGCGCGAGATTACAGTAATGTTCCATTGCGATACTTGTGAAGCTGACTTTGAGCTTGATGCGGTAACTGATGATTGGAATACTACAGCGTTCGCTAACTGTGAAACTTGTGGTCAAGACCTTGAACTAGACATTTCACGTGACGAGTTTGATTATGATGATACTTACGATAATGATGGTGGTTACTGATGGCTAGAGTTGTGAACAAAGATGATGAGTTGCTTGAAGCTATCAAACTTGCCCGATACCGCGAGAAAGAAGCACAGCGACAAGCCCGTAAAGAGCTTCAGCAAGCTATTGAACGGGCTACAGGTAAAGCACACGCTGACGTTGTTTCAGCTGTCAGAGCCGCGCTAGTAGGCGGGCAGTCTGCTAGACAGATTGGTATCGCTTACGGGTCTAGTGACCCTTACACTGTGCGAAAACTTGTTCTTGAAGCAAGCATCAACATTGAAGGCGGTAACCCTAGCCACCCTGACTGGTTTATGAACAAAAATGTTGATGGTAGTTTCACTGTGCAGGTTATGAGCTTGGCTGACACTGGACTTTCCGGAACAGCAACTTTTGTTGTTGATGATGATGGTGAAAACTTTACAGCCATTGATGGTGATGTTTGGATGCAGATGCAGTTGTATCGTGTAGGTTATGTGAAAGCGATTATGGAGGAGTTTTATGCGTAGTGAAGAAGAGCTGGAGCTTCAAGAAGCTTTAGACCCATTAGCAGAGTATTATTCAGAGTTTACTGGGCGGAACATTAGTTTGAACGCGACAGAAGAATGTGAGATTCGTTTGCATACTAGCCGTAACGAGGTTGAGTATTTTGATAGCATTGATGAAGCTGAGTTCCGTATCAGACAGCTTTACCGCGAACTGTTTGTTGATGATAATTTTGTTGAAGATAACTTTTGATTCAACTTATTGCGATTGTTTGTTTTATTATTTGGTTTAGAAAGAACTTAAAGAAAGAGGTATCAAAAGATGAAACTGACACCACTAACGCTAGATACGCGACAGAAGAAGGCAGTCGAGAAGATTATCTCAGAACCTACGTCAGCGGTTCTGAACGCGAGTCTTATGGGAACTGGCAAGACACTAATGGCGGTGGAAACAGCTAAACAGCTGAAAGCTTCCACTGTGTTGATTATCGCGCCACTAGGAACATACTGGGGTTGGTGGGATACTATCCAGCGACAAACAAACTATGAGAGTGAAGTTTATAGGATTGATTCTAGTGTGAAAGGTAAACAAGCGTTACAAGATTTAATGTCGAATAAAAAAAGTGGTTGGTTTTTTATTGGTCGCGAGTATTTTAGAACTAAAGATTGGTCTAAAATAAAACCTGATGTTGTTATCCTTGACGAATGCCATTCATTCCAAAACCGTAACAGTAAAGGTTTTAAAACTCTTATCAAACTGAAACCCAAGTTTCGTATGGCAATGTCTGGAACACCGTTTGGTAACCGTTTTGAAGGTGCTTGGGCTATCACTCGCTGGCTATGGAGCGATAAAGTTCCTAAATCGTTTTGGAACTGGGTGTATGAGTGGTGTTTGACAGGTTATTCACCGTTTAGTCAAGTAGAAATTTTGGGTGAACTTAAACCGGGGGCGTATGCTGCTTCTTTACCTTGTTACATTCGTTTAGAACCAAACCATAATTTGCAAGTTGTTGAAGAAATACGTTATGTTGACCTTGTTCCTGCACAACGAAAGATTTATGATAAGTTTGAAAAAGATTTGGTTGTGTTCCTTGATGCTAACCCTATGGTTGCTGAGTTGCCAGTAACAGCTCGTATCAGACTTAGACAAATTACTTTAGCTGTGCCAACTATTGAAGGTGATGAGGTTTTGTTTGCTGAAAATGCGGTTAGCACAAAATTTAATGCGTTGAAAGAAATCATTGACGATAACCCTGAAGATTTGATGCTAATTTTGACAGATAGCCAAAAGTATGCTAAACTTGTGACTAACAGGTTGAATAAAACTGAAATTGTTGCTTTTGAATGGTCTGGTCAAGCAAACCAAAATCAGAGGGAAACAGCTAAACAACTGTTTTTGAACAAAAAACTAAAATATATTGTTGCTGTTATTCCCGCGATTGCTGAAGGCGTTGATGGTTTACAAAATGTTTGTAACACTATTGTTTGGTTGTCGCATAGTGACAGTAATTTGCTAAACCAACAAGTTGTTGATAGAATTCGTAGACGTGGACAAAAACAGGTTGTAAAAATCTTCGATATTATCGCTCGTAACACTTATGATGACCCACAGTTTGAAACACTACTAAAAAGACAGTTAGATATGAACGCTAGTTTGAAAGAAGGTAAAAATGGTTGATGTGAAAGCTATCAACGATTATGTTGTATGGAATCGTAACCTACAACTGTATCCACCAACAGGTTCGCCAGAAGAGTATGCTGAATGGGTTGAGGCTCAACAGAGCAAAGCTAAGGTTATTGCTATCAAAGCAGTTTTGGAAGAAGAACGTGACGATAACTTGGTTTGGACGGTTGTAAGAAGCAAGATTAAAGAAATTTTGAAAACTGATTTGGAGGTAAAAATTTATGAATGAAAACTATAACGAAATCACAGACTATTTTAAAACTGTTGATGATAGTAAAACTGTTCGTTCACAAAAGTATTTGGATACTTATACTGAAAATGAAGATGCGCACACTATTCAAACTGAGTGGCTTTCTGAACCTATTCTTGTGCCTAACCCTGCACTGTTGAAACCGCGCCGTCTAAACCCTGACGCTATACCAGTGTTAGCTGTTGCTGTAAGTCTTGTAGCAGTGTTGATGGTTTCTTCTTTTGCTGTATCTTTTAGTGGTATTTATGATGTGAGCGCTTGGACTGGTATCCCAACTTTTATTCAATGGTTGCCAGCACTTTTCATTGATGCCGCAATCCTTGCTTACACAATCTCTTTGATTGTTTTTAAAGCTCGTAAAGAATCTGTTTGGCGAACACTTGTAGGTTTATCAGCTTTTGCAAGTATTTCTGTTATTGCTAACATTGCTCACACCCTAAGTTTTTGGGGTGGTCAACTAACAGATTTTAGGGCTTGGGTTGGTGTGCTAATCACAGCTTCAGCACCTATTGCTGTGCTTCTTGCAAGTGAAGAAATTACTCGTCTAGCTTTTGAAGGAGAAAATAATGGTAACTAATTATGGCTTCACTGAGACCACTACACCTACTGCTTCTGTGCAAGAGTTTTATCGCGAACAAGGTGAAATGCGGTTGAAAAAACGTATCCTTGCAGAACTTCGTGAACAGCAACGTTTTCAAATACAGGTTACTCGTGACGATGTTATGAGTTTAGATTATGTCATTTTTTTGATTGGAGAAAAGTTTTGATGAAAATTGTTACTGAAACAGGTTCAACATATGTTGTTGATGATTTGAAACATTGTGTAAAATATGATAAAGTTGGTAATATGGTTGACCAATTTTTTGTTACTGATATGAAAGCTGTTCCTAACACTGTTTCTAATTGGAAACAAGTTTTTGAGTCACCTAAAACTAAAATTGTTGTTGGTAAACGTATGTTTATTGGTGGTCGTGATTCTTGGTGGATTTCTACTAAAGTTGTTAGTGTTGAGTAAAAATCTTGGTAACATTCCGGCACAAGCAATAATGTCTGAGGAGCAGGAACAAGTTTTTACGAACGGTATTAATAAAGGGCGTAAACTTGAACGCAAACTTTTTATTAAGCTGCTAACCGCGCACGGCAAAACCGAATGGTGTCTTGAGTCTGACTGCCCTGGGCCGTTCCCTGTCAAACACCTCAAAGCTATTCTTGGAGGCAACAAGTGAGCCTAGACCAGTCACAAACCCTTTTTGATTTGGGGGTTATTCGTGAACGTGAACGTATTATCAAACTGCTTACTGAAACTCACAAAGGGCTGTTAGCAGTTATGGCTATGGCACAGCACGATGGCGATGGGTCAGAACTTATCGCTCTTATCAAAGGAGAGAACAAGTGAGCCTTCGAGTATCGCAGATGCCAGACGGCACTTATTTTTTAGTTATGACTCAAGACCTTACAAAAGCCGAGGGAGTTAAGTTACTAGCAGAAATAGCTATAGCTTCAAAAATTAATGAGGCAGTAATTGCAGAACGTGAACGCATTATCAAACAGCTGGAACAAGCAAGTCTCGAGTTTGAGCAGTATGATTTCAATGCTGTTGGTATCACTAATGGGCTTATTGCTCTTATCAAAGGAGAAGGCAAATCGTAGACTACAAGTTTAAAAAGAAACCACGAGGAACACACTGCTCTAAAGGCCATGAGTTCACTGAAGATAACACTTTTATTCGCGCACACGATAATGCTAGAGTATGTCGTGAATGTCGCAAACAGTATTCTCGTGAAAAATATCAACGCAATAAGGATAAAAATGGTGGTATTGCTCGACCAAAAAAAGATAAAACATATTTGACGGAACTGCTTTTACTTGATACAATGTCTGATGAAGCTAAACAACTTTATATACAACTACAAAATGCTTTGACAGATGTTTCAACTCCTTGTGTTGTTGCTGGACCAAAGTTTTTTGTAGACTATTCAGAAAATATTGACGTTGATACAGCTGAACAAATGTGTTATGGTTGCCCATTGTTGAAGTTGTGTTATGACTATGCGGTTGCTGATAATGTTCAAGTTGGTGTATGGGGAGGAGTAAACCTTTCTGTAAAGGAGGAAGAAAATGGTTTATAGTGATTTAGAGGTTGTGCAGTTTACTGTAGACTTGTTTAAACAGCGTTCAGAGCGTGATAAGCAGCATAAAGTTGGTGCAAGTAATATTAGTAACCCTTGCACACGACACCTTGCTCACGACCTGCTAGGCACTCCTGAACAGGAGAGTAAATATTGGATGGGTGCTAAGATTGGCACAGCTATTCATAGTTTTCTTGAAAATGCTATGGCTGTGAGTGATGACAAAACTTTTGCTGACGCAATCATTGAAAAGAAGATTACACTTGGCGAATTGCCGGAGTATGGCACTGTGAGTTCTAAACCAGACCTTGTGCTACCTCATGCTCGTCAGCTTCTCGACTGGAAAACAAGTTCTCGTGCTAAAGTGAAGAAGCTGCAAAATCTTGTAGCTGGCTTGAAAGATGATGAAGAAAGCAAATATACTCTACAAAAGTATGTTGGGCAAGCGCAGTTATATGCTTGGGGTATGAACCAAGCTGGTATACCTGTTGAACGTATCACTATTGTTTTTATCAACCGTGATGGTACGACAGATACAGATACTTGGGCTTATGGTGTAGACTATAACGAAGCGTTTGCTAAAGCGTTATGGACTCGCCTAGAGAACTTGTGGGCTGAACTACAGGCTGGTGCACACCCAGACAATTATCCTAACAATAAACATTGTTTCGAATGTAACATGAACCTATAAAAAAATACTGCCATATTTGACTACAACTCGAATATGTGTGGTATAATATTCAGACACTAACAAAGGAGAAAATAAATGAGCACCGAATTCCCTGAGCTTCCTTTTATGAAGCTCATTCACAAAGCAGAAGCTTTGAACGCACCAAAAAGCATTTTGCTTTACGGCGATGCAGGTCGCGGCAAAACTTGGCTTGCAGCATCAATCTCAGAAATCGAAGGCTACGGCCCGACACTTCTTATTGACGTTGAAGGTGGCGCATCATCAATCGCTCGTGACTGGAAGAATGTTGATGTTATCAACATCACAACCCACGACCAGTTCACACAGGTTGTTGCATGGTTGCTTTCAGGTAAAGCACCATACAAGACAGTCATTGTTGATACCATTGGCGTAGTTATGGACCGTGCCGAGAAAGCTTTTGGTGAAAAACCAGAAAACCAAAACAACAAGTTCGCCAAGTGGGGCGACCTAAAGAATTGGGCTAACGAAATCTTCCGAGCATTGCACACTGCACCGTTTGTAAGTATTTTGATTGCTCACGCCCTTGACGACAAGGATGAAAGCACTGGTGCTATCAAGACCACTGCCATGCTTCCGGGTTCATTCAAGAGCACCCTGCCATCAATCCCAGATATTGTAGGATATTTGGGTGTTGAAAACACTGAGGAAGGACCTCAGCGCGTGCTGGTTGTTGGACAGTCGGAACGACTTGTAACCAAAAACCGTTTCGGTCTACCACCGAAAATCTACCAGCCAACAATGAGTGGCATCATTGAACTAATCAACCAAGGAGGTAACAAATAATGAGCAACATTTCGCTCAATTTCACCGCAGAGGACCTAGCATCAGGTCAAGGTGACAGTTACAGTGTAGTTCCAGCAGGTAGCTACAATGCAACAATCTTTGCAGTCAAGCAGGAAACTGTGAAGTCTGGTCCAAACGAAGGTAAGCCTCGTTTCAATATCCAGTTCAAACTAACTGGTGAAGGTGTTGAAAACCGCCGCGTATTTGGTTACGTTGCGCTTTACAAGGCTGGCGACTTTTGGAAAACTCAGGCTTTCTTCAAGGCTCTAGGTTACGACCTAACTGCTGGCACATTCCAAGTTCCAACTCCAAACGAGCTTTCTGGTAAGCCTATCGGTGTTCGTGTCAAGGTGGGGAAAGACCAAGACGGCAATGACCGTAACGAAGTTGCAGGTTTTGACGCTTCAACTTCGGCAAGCGACTTGCTGACTTCTCTTGGTGCAACACCAATCGCAAGCTCACCTGCTATCGCTAGCGATATCTGGGCTTAAATGGGCAGTAGGGGTGCGTCTACTATAAAACGCACAACTAACAAAGACAGGAGTAATAATGGCTGCAAAACAACCAACTAAACAACCAGCTTTCAAAGGTGGCGCACCAAAGCCATCAGGCAAGACTGCATCATCAACTTCAACAAACCCACCAGTAGGTAAACTAAAAGGTAAACCTAAAAGCTAACAAATTTTAAGAGGGGTGCGACTCTACAACGCATACAAGCCTCCACTGGTTGTTACACACCTACCTCCTTTGGTGTGTAGTTGAGTTCGATTCTTAACCGAGGCACACGGACCTAGCATGCAGATGGATTATTCTAGATAATAACTTTCGGTGTCTAGTGGGCTTGCTACCCTCACTAAGCAGATACGGTGGTCAGTATCTGCACCTATCACCCAAGTGTTACGGTAGCACAGCGGTCTCCAAAACCGTTAGACAAGGTTCAATTCCTTGGGGTGGTGCAAACAGTAGTTTCCTTATCCTACGAAACTACTGGTCTTAT
>Ga0213921_1000455_pt1 | contig 13551 bp, 34 predicted proteins | sample McNCre2017MG_FD_165041 | JGI IMG/M metagenome (GOLD analysis project Ga0213921, IMG submission 165041) | Freshwater microbial communities from McNutts Creek, Athens, Georgia, United States - 20-17 MG | ecosystem: Environmental > Aquatic > Freshwater > Creek | place: USA: Georgia | collected...
GCAAGTTCATCTGTATTTGTAGCAGGATGGCGACCTGCAATTGGGTGGGTTTGTGCATTTGCTTTGTTTTATCAATACATTGGCAAACCTATATCGCAAGCTATAGCCGTTGCAATCGGTCATCCGTTGCCAGTGTTGCCGGGGTTAGATGATAATTTGTGGCAATTGCTACTTGGAATGCTTGGTCTTGGCGGCTTACGCACTTTTGAAAAAATTAATGGCGTAGCCAAATAATGCGAACCAATTTTGAAACCGCATTGGCGCATTTGCTGTCTTACGAGGGTGGTTTTGTTAATCATCCTGCTGATCCCGGCGGCATGACCAATCTTGGCGTTACAAAAAAAGTTTGGGAAGAATGGCGCGGTCAACGTGTTGATGAAGCTGAAATGCGAGCATTGACACCCGAAAAAGTCGGACCGCTGTACAAGGCAAAATATTGGGACATGGTGCAAGGCGACCGCTTACCGCATGGTGTTGATATGTGTGTGTTTGATTGCGCTGTCAACAGTGGCGTTAAAAGGGCATCAAAACTGCTTCAGAGGGCGGTTAATGTGGAAGATGATGGCGTTATAGGCAGAGCAACCATTGCGGCTGTTGAGTCTTTAAATGCTGATGAAGTTATTGATCGGTTTTGTGCTGAACGATTGACGTTTTTAGAATCGTTGCCCACATTTGCCACTTTTGGCGAAGGTTGGACAAATCGAATTACACAAGTACGCGAAGAATCACTAAACCTTGCTTAATCTTGCCAATCCGCAATCCAGTTGGCAAGCAGACAGCAAACACCAATTGTGATTGCGCCACCGATAAACAAGACAAATACCAGCACCAAAAAATCTATCATTTTGTTTTCCTTGATAAAGCCTTGGAATAAATGAAAACTTGGTTTTTTTCGTTAATGTCACGCTTATCTTGTTTGCGCTTGGCAAATTCTTCACCTTGTTTAAAGCGTTTCATCTTTGTGTCGCGTGTCCAGATGCTTGCGCCTTTGTAATCAAATGCTGTGCTCATTGCGTTCCTTGAGTTTGACTTTAATGGCTTTTGCCATAAGATATAAACCTTTTGAAGAATTTGCGTTGACAATTTGGATTATTTCCTCATCCGTCAGCCCTACCCATGTGCGCTGTGGTGGTGTGCAAGTGTGAATGTCGTTTGTGCGTTTTCCGCATCTTGGGCAGAAGTTTTGCTCTTGTTTTTCTGTTTCTGCAATGGCTTGACGTAGGGATACGATGGCTTCAAAATGCGTAATCACAGACTCGTTGTATGGCTTTGGATGCGCCTCCTCCAACGCCTCAAGCGCCTGCTTCATTGCTTCTATGCTCATGATTCCTCCTTAATGCCGTGAACGGCTTCGGCATATCGAACACCTGCCGCAAACCAAGCAGCGTTCTGAGTTTGACGTGGCGCTTTACAGAATGTCTCCGCAATTTGCTCATCCGTCAGCGGCTTGCGCTGTGGTGGGTGAGTGTCATGATGTTTTCGGGGTCTTAATTCTGGATAACCGCCACTCCACGTCACAGGCTCTTGCTCAATCTCTTGCCCCAGCCTTTGCACTTCACGCAGGGCGTGTTCTTTGATGGCTTGGCGTAAGGATGTGATGGCTTTACTTCGCTTAAAGTATTCTGGCGTTTCAGGATAAAGCCTAAGTTCTTCCAGCGCCTCAAGCGCCTGCTTCATTGCTTCTATGCTCATGATTCCCCCTTAATACCGTGGGCGGCTTCGATTGCTCTGGCAAATTGATAATCTGATGGCGACAGAACGGGTATCGTGTATTTGTCATCATTGTCTTTTCTGTAACCCACCCACGAAAGTTTTTCTGTACGAACTGCATTGTTGACAACATCTTGAATCTGCTTATCCGTTAGCGGCTTGCGCTGTGGTAAGTGCGTGTAGAGAGGTGGTATGGGATGCCATAAATCTCCTTTATGAAAATATGTTGGTCTAGTAATCCCGCCTTCTCCTTCGTAATCTGTCTGCCAAAAGTTGTGCAGTTTGTTATACCGAGCACGAACAACAATATTCATTTGTCTTGGAACACAAACCAACAGCATTGCCCCATCTTTTGGCGCAGTTTCAATTGGCTTCCACGCCACAGGCTCTTGGCTTTCCAGCTCTGCAATCAGTTTCTTACCCGCTTGAATGGCTTCTGCTGTGTTTACGGGTTCACCACCATGACACCATTCCAATGCTTCTACCATCTGTTTCCATACTTCAATCATGCTTCACCCCACAAACTCTTTCCATGTACGCCACATAACATTGATCAATAGTTCGGAATGTTCTTTTGTCGCCATCAACAAACCAATATCGTTTTTCTTTGCCCCAGTCTTCAGTGCGCTTGTTTACTTTGGTGTACACCTCAATTTGAATTCCATGTCTATCATTTCGATACAAACGCTGTGCTCCGTCATCTCTTATGATGCCTAATCTATACTCAAAATTAAGATTGCAGAATTCTTCAAACGTCAGTTCATTCATGTTTTGCTTCCAACTGACTTATAAATTCTTGAATTGTGAAAAAAGCTTCTTCTGCGCCAGCCAAGCCTTGCTTTGCCGTTTGTTTTACCTGTTGCCTCTATCAACGCAAGTGTTGCAATCAATTCATTGAATTGTTCTTCTGTTATGTTCATGTTTCACCTTTAACGTGCTTAATTATTTTTTCTCGGTTGCCGCCCCAAATACTTGCATTGCAATATGGGCATCGCCAAATATCTTCAATAGATAATTTGTCGTGTGTTTGGTCATCAACAAAAGCAACCCATCCTGCGATAAGATTGTTCACAATATATGCTTTTTGATTCCATACCCATCCAATGCGTTCTGCGGGTTTATCGTCTGTTGATCTTCGCCACAATGGAATGGGTTTGTTCCACCATTTAAGGTCAACAATTTTCCATCTTGATTCACTGGTCATGCTTTTTTTCCTCTGGCTCTAATAAGTTCAGCACAAAGCAAGTCAAGTCGTTTGCCGTTGTATGCGTTGACAAAAGCATTGTCATCTTCGCTTTTCCAACAAAGATTTGCACAGGCTTCACGTTCTTTGGCGGCTACCAGTTTGGCAAAGATTTCAAGTTCTTTTGCATACTTAAGCCAAAGCCTTTCATCAGGCGATGCACCAGCCTGTATAGCCAAATCAATGATTTCATCTTGTGTCATTTCTTCATTCCTTGAATATGAATTACAAAACTGCTGATGGTGTCTTTGCCAAATCCATGCATCTTTTGAATTTCTGCGGTGACTTCATCAATCACATTGTTTCGCAAATAATCATAGAATTCTTGTTGATTTTTAAAAGGTGGCGGGTCGGTTGGCTTGTTAAATTCACTCACAGCAAGTTCCATCCAAACATAAAAAAGAAACTGTAAATCTTGCACACAATGCCAAATACAGTCGCCCAAAACAAACTGAGAAAAATTGTGATTGCATGGTTCATTTGAAGTTATCCCTTGCTGGCTTGAATGCTTGCCGAAACTCAAAAAAGTTGGCATGAGCAGGGTTAATCAATGCAAACAACCGACCAAGATAAGGAATGATATTGTTGTTAATTTTCCAGCCGTTATCGGGCTTTTCTGACAATGCTGAATGGTGACGTAAGACTTCCACAATAACCCGCGCAGAATAGTGTTTGAAGCCTTTCCTAAGCACTTTCAATGCTTCAGCTTCAAAGGCAATCCAAATGTGATGATTTTCTGGAAGCCATTCAAGGAATTCAGCACTGAATTTGTCTTTGTTTTCAAATGCAATGTTTTCAGTTGATGCTTGAAATAAATCAAAATTTTTCATATTTACTCCAAAACTTTGTAACCGCGCCCATTTAGGCAAGTTTTAACAATTGCTTGTCGGCGTTGATAAGCTGAAACTGCGCCTGATCCACTGCCCACAATTGCGCCAGAAGCCAATCCAGCGCCAGCCGCACTGTTAACAGGCATTCCTGTTTTGCTTGCAATCCAGCCGCTTAATAACGCACTTGCCAAACCTTGAAATGCGGCTGACTTTGCCATCTCTGTGGAATATTGAACTTCTTCGGAAATCCGTTCGCATTCCATTTGGTCAAGATAGATATTGCCCGGCGTAGTGCTGGTCTTTGGATCAATGATGATTTTGTTGGCGCATCCAACCATAAGTAAAAGCAAAATATATTTCATGTCATATCCTCATTTCACGTTTTTGATTACGAGATAAACCAAGATGAAAAACACTTGCCACTTTTTTGTTTACTCGCAATCGGTATCTTTTAGAATTTTTTGCGGCACTTGCTTTTGGTTTTTTTGCGTCTGGCAAATCACCCAATGCATAAACTGAACGTGGATAACGCCGTTGACCTTCATGTTCATCTATGTATTTAACTTTATAGATGCGTTTGGGTAATTTTGGGGATGCTTTATTCATTCTTGAAAGCACCGCGCCGCCTTGTGATCTATCAACATCTAATTCAGCGCAAATTTCGGCTGACGTTAATTCACCATGTTGACGTAAAAGACGTTCAATATTTGCAACCAATACGCCATAACCTTTTTTTTCCATATTTTCAATTCCTTTGTTTGATTATTTCGGCGACTTACAGGCAAGCCATGCGCCACATTTAAAAGCAGTTTGTTGAACAGTTGTTCCCATAACAACAGGTTGTGCAAGTCACATATTTTCCGTTGTAATAGATTGTTTCTGTGTAACAAGCCGCCCATGCACTCAAGCTGGAAAAAACAATATAAATGGCAATAATCTTTTTCATGTTGTGTCCTTTCAAAATGGGATGTTATCTTCGGGAATATCGCGGTTGCGATTCGGTCGAGGTTCAGCTTTGGGCTTTTCCTTATCATATGGTTCGTTAATGTAGGCATATCCTGTCCAGCCAATTGGGATAATGTCAAGTTTCAACATTGGGCCATGTTTGCTTTCAATGATTGCGCCAATTTTTTGATATTTCTTTTTTGTTTCACCTTGTGCATTGACGTATTCGCCAAGCAAAGCGGTGACTTCATAAAATTGATTTTTTCCAAAATCCACAATTTCAGACATTTGTTGCCTCTGTTAAGTTGATCAATTTTTCCACTTTTACATCTACTTCATTTAAAAATTTTTCAATTTCTGTTTCCAATTCTGCAATGCGTTCTGCATTAAATGAAACATGAATGACGCACAGTTTTAAATGGTCAGGCATTCGCGGATCGTAAGATACAAAATCACACCATTCACGACCTGTGCAAGCCATTTGCCAATACATCTGGCACAAATATTTTTCTGGAATCTTGCGAGTCAAAAGCGTTTCAATGTGTGTTGCCGTATTTGGGCATTTGATTTCAATAAGCCCTTTGTCGTTTACTAATCCATCAGGCGATGCGCCAGAATTTGCAATGCGCGGATGCGGCACAAAACCGACTTCATTAACCATCACGCCGCGCTGGATTTCGTATTCAGCCCGTGCCATTGGTTCATGTTCTGTACCCCAAGCCATTGCCGCATTTGAATAAGATTCTTCAATCTTGCTTGTGATGCGTTCCACAACCAGTTGCGCCATGTAATTTGTGCGGCTTGCTGAATATCCGCTTTTGGTTTGTGCAACTACATCAACCACGCGGGATGCGGTGACCTTGCCTAAACGCGCTTCAAACCATTCAGTTGTTCCTTGTTCCATCATTTTTCCCCTAACTGATGTTGCGCTTTAAAAATCGCATAATCTGCCGTAGTTTTTGAGCCAATTTCAATTGTTATTTTCATTGCAGGGTCGCCATCAACCCAAATTGGCAAAGTTAAATTATTTGGCATTGGGATAGCGGCTTCGTTATAGGCTTGAATTGATTTTTTTACAATATCATTTGCCGCTTCATATAGATTATGAATTGGATTGTCAGTTGTTATTTTTGAACGTTGTTTAGAATATTTCATTACGCTATTCCCAATGCGGCTTTGCGTTCATCTTTGGCGGCAATTAACCGCTTCTGTGCGCCCTTGTCACCATTGGCGGCTTTGTAAGCAATGCCAAACACTTTTTGTAAATCTTCACTACTGGCGGCATCATTGATAGCTGTTAAATGATCAGCCAATGCATTGATGGACATTCCAAAAGTTTCTGGTGAATTATTTTCTGTGTCATTGTCGCCCTCAACGGGAATGCTGAATGCTTGAATGAAAGCGTATTTATGCGCCGCTGACATGGCTTTGTTGGTTGCCTTGTCTCCACTATCCATTGCCTCGCCAAACGTCTTTATCGTGTGTTTTGACCCGTCTTCAACGGCTACAAAATCATATTCAGCCTCAACCACCACCACAAACATTGTGCCGCCGCTTTTGCTGGCGCGTTCTGTCACTGTGCGGCTTAATATTCTTGGCATCATGCACAAACCAACACCTGCCATCAATAAAGAAGCGGCGTTGTAAATATCATCAATGCCCCGAAATTTGTAGCCTGTGCCTTGTTGATTGGTTTTGTTTTTTGCAATGCCTTCAGTGGCAAGTTCTCTTTGAACAATTGCAATTTTTTCATAGACTTTCATTTTTGATTTCCTTTAATTCATTTTTGATAATTTCAAGTGCGTCATCTTGTGCATTGATAATGTTGACCATTTGTATGATGTAACCTTCAAGCATTCCAACATGAAACGCAAGGCAATTTTGTGCAGTGTCGTCACGATACATAACGGCGGCAGATTCTTTTGCATTGTTTAAATAATCTTCAGCTTTTAATTTCATTTGATGCTCATTAAATTTTTGATTAAAAAAAGAATTCCGATGATGTAAACCAGCATGGGCAAATTGGATTTTGGCTTGATGCCAAGCAATATGCCTTGCCAAAATTCTTCATCGCGGCTCATAACCACTTTATTGGGTGGTGTGTAATACGCACCAATTTTTAAGCCAGTGCGCGTTGTATATGGCAACTTAGTCAAGTTGGCTGTGCCATTTGTCCATGTCGGATTGTTTGCGTTCTTCTTCGCAATGTTGTTTCCAACGATGTGCAACTTCGGTTTCAATTTTCGCGGTGTCTTTTTCGCTGATGACATTTGTTACCTCCAATCCATCTTGGTAAACCTCAATTTCAAATTCTGCATTCAAACCCACAGTGTGATCTTCATCAATAAATTCGTAAACCACTGTGACATCTGCGCCATTAACAAGTGTGTGTGTAAAGTAACAAGTCATGATTTTTTTTCCTGTAATTGCTTTTTCATTTCATCAGCCATGCGTTCAAACTGCCAAGTTAAAACATCAAAATTTGAATTTTCAACAGTTTGATCACTGATTTTTTGTTCAATGGTGGCGCGGCGGCGTAAATCATCATCTACATGATATTTGAGGGTAATTATCCAAGTCATAATTTTTCCCTTGCGGCAAGCATTGCGTCTGCCATTTCATAAGCAAAACCCGCCCAATCGGAATACAAACCGACTTCATTTCTTGTTGCACATCCAATGATTGACGCTTGCATAGCCTTTGCCGCAAAGTAATCAAGCAAAGTCATGCCTTCGTTTATTGGCATTGATTTACCCCAAGGGTCTAAACCTGCTTTTGGAAATGCTGGTGGATTTGTTGGTTTAGTCATACAACCTCCTTAATGGAACCAAAGATAAAAGCCGTGCAATATTCCGATGGGAAAGAATATTGCGCCAGCTACCAAGAATCCCCAAGTTGCATTAGCAAAACAGGAAAAGATATGTGTCAGCCATGCAATTAAAAACATAACTCCAATCGTTGAAATAAATTTCATTTCACCAACTCCTTAACAATTTCAATCAAGAACGGCACTGACAAAATCAAACCAACTGCTGTAGCTTGCAAATATTCTTTCATGTTCAATCCTTTTAAAAAATGAGGCTTGCGCCCCATTAAGTTAAATTGTTTGCATTAAATTTTTTGCTGAAATTCGTTTGCCATCAATTTTCCACATTAAAGATGGTTGTTGTACGGCTCTTGGGGTTGTGCGTCTGGCTTGATGAATTACTTGTACAGAAATTCGTTTGTTATTAATGATTAAAGATGCAAATTGAAATTCATTAGCTTTTGCTTTTGCAATTAAGTCTGTAAGTTGCTGGTTCATTTTCAATCCTTTTAAATTTGTTTGGTTGGAATCAACTTGTTAAGTCGATGGATGAATTATGCATGAAAACTTAACACATTTACAGTTTCACCCAAAAAAAGTTAAGTTTTTTGCAAAAAACACACATATTTGCAAAAATACAACGCAAATGCATACTTGTGTTTTCAAAATTAACAATAGACAAGCGTGTTAACTTGTTGGTATGATGTTAAGTATGAAAACAGAAACTGCAATTCAACTTGCTGGCTCTCGCGCAAAGCTTTCCCGTTTGCTTGGGGTAAGCCGTGCGGCTGTCACGCAATACAAAGAAATTTTGCCGCCCAAGCGCGTACAACGTTTGCGCGTTGTTCATCCAGAATGGTTTGCGGATTCAGCACCGCCCACAGCGGAAATTGAAGTTCAAGCGGCTGATTTGACACCTGTTTGATGAAATGATTTAGAATTGAGGCACGGCTAGGGTAGCTCCCGAAAAGATGATTCATCACCATCCTGCCGATGTTTCTTTGTGATGATGACCAATTGATGTGAGGGTCTATGTTTTATTATTCTTTTCATGTGGGTGATTACATCCACGATACAGCGCATTTAACAAACGAAGAAGATTTGGCATTTCGCCGACTTCTTGATTTGTATTACACACAAGAACAACCAATCCCAAACAAAACCCAAGAGGTTTCCAGACGGATACGAATGGGAAATTATGTTGATGTTGTTGAAATTGTGTTGAATGAATTTTTTGTTTTAGATGTTGCAAATGATTGTTGGCGGCATAAACGATGTGATGAAACAATTGCCGCCTATCAAGCCAAAGCTGAACGTAATCGCACTGTGGGAAAACTTGGTGGCAGACCCAAAACAAACCCAAATGCTAACCATCAAGAAACCCAAATGGTTTCCAAACATAACCCTAACCAAGAACCAATAACCAATAACCATAAACCAATAAAAGAAAAAGCCACTGCCGTGGCAACGCCTGTCGGCGTTTCACAATCTGTTTGGGATGACTTCAAAGCGTTAAGAAAAGCAAAACGCGCAACCATTTCACAGCGTGTTGTTGATGGCATCAATGATGAGGCAAAAAAAGCTGGCTGGACATTGGAACAGGCGTTAACTGAATGCTTGGTTCGTGGTTGGCAATCATTTAAGGCTGAATGGGTTGCTGACAAACCAAAATTAGTTAACAGGTTTGACGTTGCCACCACCACAGTGCCATCACGGGTTGAACGTGATCCAGCCCTTATTAAATTGGATGAAGACAGCAAACGAGTTGTGCCGCCAAGTCCTGAAGTTTTGGCAAAATTGAAATTATTGAAAGGTGGGAAATGACAAATGAACAAGCAAACAAACTTTTGGATGAAGTGAAAGATGGAAACCACTTTGCAACAATCCTCGAAATTACCAAAGCCCTTTGGCAAACAGGCGATCTCCGAATATCAGAAAACCTTACATCATTTGATTTGGATGGCATCGATGCAAGGCGCGAAAAAATATGCATGGGACAGGGCAAAGAAACTTGATGCTGACCCAAGCGGTTTATGGGCTGGCATTACAGATGATTTAACAAAGGCAATGAATGAGAACAGCGGCAAAAACAGACAGCAATCAAAGTGAAGTCGTGAATGCATTGCGACAAGCTGGCGCAAGCGTTCAATCATTGGCGGCAACTGGCAAAGGCGTTCCTGATTTGCTGGTTGGTTATCGTGGCATCAATTATTTGATGGAAGTCAAAGATGGCAACAAACCGCCATCAACAAGGCTTTTGACAGAAGACCAGCTTAGATGGCATCAAAATTGGCTAGGGTCAGTTTATGTTGTTAATTCAACCGATGAAGCATTGAAAATTTTGAACGGATAAAAAATGATTTACCGACTTGAAAACAGCAAACAAGCTCACGCATTGATCTTGATAGTGTGGGAAAAAATGAAAACGGCTTTGGATTCTGGCAAATGCTTAACAATGGAAATCAAAGCCGAAAGCAAAACCCGCGATCAAGAAGAAAAATACCATGCCATGATTGCTGACATTGCAAAACAGGCACAACATCAAGGTGCGCGGTGGTCTGCTGAAGATTGGAAACGCCTGTTGTTGCATGAATTTGCCAAACAAGCCAATTTGCCGCAGGGCAGAATTGTTGCAAGTCTTGATGGCACAGGAATTGTTCAACTTGGATTGCAAAGCAGAAAATTAACAAAAGAACAGGGCAGTGAATTTATTGAATTCTTGTTTGCATGGGCGGCACAAAATGGAGTCACATTGACATGAGAAAACAATGCCGCAGAAAAATTTGGAACAAAGTTAACCCGATTGAATATGCCATCACAGGCGCATCAATCACCGCCGAAGACAAACTGGACAGGCTCAGGATGGGCGAATTGAGCGCAATTGAATCAATGGTCAAGGGTAACGCCACAACTGCGGATTGGCGCGTTTTGGTGGATATGCTGAACATTGCAGAAACAATGGCAACAAACGGCATTGGCATAGAAGTGCTGTCTGTTTGTGAAGTTGTGCAAAAAGAAATGGAATTAGCCGCCCACAGGTACGAAAAAACCAGCAAAATGGGCTTAACAGGCACAGGGATCAGGTTTATAAAAGAACTTTATGCTTTGCATGATTTACAACGCACCAGCGTAAGTCGGTCAGAATATGAACGTATGATTGAAAAAACCAGCAATTACATTCGTTCCAATCATCACAGAGTTGTCCACATTACATGAGAGCAAAATTTCAATATTGGCGCAGTCAAAAGCATTTGCGGAATGTGGCATCACTGCCATGCCAAGCGTGTGGGTTAGAGGGACAAACGCAAGCCGCACACAGCAATATGAGTATTCATGGCAAGGCTAGATCATTAAAAGCTTCTGACCAATACACGGCGGCTTTATGCTTTGCTTGCCATCATGACTTGGATGCTGGACATAAGTTAACAAAAGAACAAAAGCAACAAATGTTTCTTGACGCACTGAAAAGCACATGGGCAGAATTATTGAAACGTGATTTGATTCTTGTTGACACGCCTAATCCGCTGTCGGACAATTAACAAAACACCAAAAAGTGTGTGGATTGGCAGGATGAAGTCGGTCAAGTGACCTCTGCGGTGCGGTGTCTTGCAAGCCAGCCAAGCCCAAGTCATTCATCCCGATGCTCTGCATGGGTCGCACCCATAACAGTCCACACTCTTGTTGGTGTCAGCTCAGTGACCCTGAGTAGCGAACGAAAGCGACCGAGGCGATCAGGAAAGGTAAAGAATATCTGCTATCAGAGCCTTGATGCAGACGCACAGACACCAACAACTTTTCAAAGGGGAATCATGGTTAAATTTACTGCAAGCATTCAAAGCGCGGACAAAGCCGATCCAGTAATGGATTTTGTTATTTGTTTACTTAACAGCGTTACAACGGCTCACATTCTGCATTTGTCCAGTCGCAGTTACAGTCAGCACAAAGCATTAGAAACCTTTTATACAGAAATTGGCGATCATGTGGATGACTTTGTTGAAGCGTTTCAAGGCAAATATGGTTTGCTGACAAAGTACCCTGCAACCGCTGACTTATTTGCAGAACAAGACCCTATTGCCTATCTTGAATATTTGAAAGATGAAGTGACCACATTGCGCCGCGCTGATGGATTTCCTACTGATTCCGAATTGCAGAACATTACCGATGAGATCATGCAACTGATTGATTCAACCCTATACAAACTCCGATTCCTTGCCTGATATGCCACTTGTTCACAAGCAAAACGGGTGGTATTGGGGAAAATCAGGCCCACACGCAACCAAAGCTAAAGCCCTTGCAGTCGCACGGGCGGCTTTTGCATCAGGATATAAAGAACATGACAACACAACTGAAAATCGTATACAAGAAAACCGAAGATTTGATTCCTTACGCAAGGAACAGCCGCACACACGATGATGCACAAGTCGCGCAAATAGCCGCAAGCATCAGAGAATTTGGCTGGACTAACCCTATTTTGCTTGATGGTGAAAACGGCATTATTGCTGGTCACGGCAGAGTGATGGCGGCTCAAAAGCTAGGCGAAACCAAAGTGCCGACCATTGAGTTGGCGCATATGACGGATATTCAAAAGCAAGCCTACATCATTGCCGACAACAAACTGGCTTTAAATGCTGGTTGGGATGATCAAATATTGGCATTAGAGTTTCGCGACCTAAAAGATGCAGGGTATGACCTTGGCTTAACAGGGTTTTCATTGGATGAGATTGACGCATTAACGCCCGAAGAATTGCCAGATGGCTTAACAGATGAAGATGCCGTTCCAGAAATACCTGATGAACCAATCACAAAGCTGGGCGACATTTACAAATTGGGCAATCATCGCTTGATGTGTGGTGACAGCACCAGCATTGACGCTGTGGATAAGTTGATGGATGGGCAGAAAGCCGATATGGTGTTTACCGACCCGCCTTATGGTGTTGAATATCAATCTAATATGCGAACTAAATCAGCAAAGTTTGATGTGTTGGCAAATGATAACCAATTTTTAGACATTGCGCCAATTTTGGAAGTGTTTTCTAAAGGTTGGATGTTTGTGTGGACAAGTTGGAAAGTGCAAACCAAATGGATTGAACAAATGAGTGCGTTTGGTTATCCATCAAACATTGTGATTTGGCATAAACCCGGTGGTGGTATCGGAGATTTAAAAAAGACATTTTCAAGCGATTATGAAGTTGCACTGGTTTGGCATCGTGGGGCTGAATTGGAGGGTAAGCGTATTGGTTCAGTTTGGAAGATTAACAAAGACAGTTCTATGAACTATGTGCATCCAACACAAAAGCCTGTTGCATTGGCTGAAGAAGCATTGGACAAAACAACCAAATCAAAAGCCATCATTATGGATTTATTTGGTGGAAGTGGTAGTACGTTGATCGCTTGTGAAAAGACTAACCGCCATGCCAGACTGATGGAGTTAGACCCCAAGTATTGCGATGTGATTGTTAAGCGATGGGAAGAATTCACGGGTAAGAAAGCCGAACTGTTAACCTGATGCCATACGCACCATTGAACAAAGTCTGCCGTGAGTTAGGTTGCAAGAACGCCAGAAGCAAACTCAATAGCTTTTGTCTTGAACATGGTGGCTTAGAGCACACCAATGATGGTAAAGATAATGCATACAGTAATCCAGCATGGCGCACTATCAGACGCGCACAGTTAAGCAAACAGCCGCTTTGCCAATCTTGCTTAACACGCGGACAAGTTAACAGCGCAACCCATGTTGACCATGTATTCCCGTGGCGACACATAGGCGAACACGCATTCCTGCACAACCTATTCCAATCACTTTGTACCAATTGCCACAGTCACAAGACAGGACAGGAACGCAAAGGGATATATGAACATTACACCCAAGAGGGTATACAGCCACTGACCAAGGCAGACTACGGCTACCACATGACGCAACGCAACATAAACGGCGACTGACCGACCGCCCACGCAAAAAAGCATCGCGTTTCATTTTTTTTCGGAAGAAACTTAAAAAATCAACACTTATTGGAAAG
>Ga0213921_1000459_pt1 | contig 13496 bp, 23 predicted proteins | sample McNCre2017MG_FD_165041 | JGI IMG/M metagenome (GOLD analysis project Ga0213921, IMG submission 165041) | Freshwater microbial communities from McNutts Creek, Athens, Georgia, United States - 20-17 MG | ecosystem: Environmental > Aquatic > Freshwater > Creek | place: USA: Georgia | collected...
TTAGTGCTGGTCAGTCTCATAAAGCAGAGTCGTGGGCGTTGCACTCTGATACATTGATCCACACGGAGCTAAACCGTTTTCTGACCAGCGTTAACATTGTAACCTTAACAAATCAGTCGGGATTAGTATAAACACCTAGACAATTTGTTAAGCTATGCGTTAAGATTCTTTCACCTTAACAGGTTTTAACAAGGAGTAGCAAATGAAAGAAACAATCTCAGCAGTGGTAACCATCTTGACCATGATCGCCATTGGCGTGATGTTGGCTTGGAGAGGATGATGTGGCCTTTTCCCACCGAACCCCTGCCCACGCCAAAGCGTAACAAGCCTATTCCATTTAACCCAGACAATTATGAGGACGCACCTTTATGAGCAAGCACACACCGGGGCCGTGGAATTTAGTCAAAAGAAAAAACAATGAAGTAAAAATTGAACATACAAACAGGCATACAAAAGGCGCATCAAGCCTGACCATTGCAAAAGTCACTGTGTGTGACAGTTGGTTTACTGAACAAATGGCCAACGCCCATCTAATTTGGGCAGCACCTGATCTGCTGGAGGCTTTGTGCAAGCTGGCACAACTTTATGACGCTATGGGCGCACCACGTGGGCCGTGTCGAATCATCGCGGATGCCGCCATCGCCAAAGCAACGGGGGAAGAATGAACACACAAGCCCTTAAAACAGTCCGTAGGCTCTTTAATGTTGACTACATACCCAGAGAACAGAATCGCCACAATCAACGTGCCTGGGTTCGTTCTGTGCGTTCCTTGGGTAGTCGTTGGTTATTAACTCAAAAAGTGGAAAAGAAATGAAATTTCGTAAAAAACCAGTGGTCATTGAGGCTCGACAACTTACTCCAGAAACCGCTGAAGAAATTGGCGCATGGTGTGGTGCTGAGATTTGTATTGCAGAAGGGTATAAATCTTATCTTTGGGGTTGGGCGCTTCCTGTTGAAGAAAGAAGCATAAACATTCCAACACTTGAAGGCGAACACACGGCTTCTATGGGGGATTGGATTATCCAGGGCGTTAAAGGTGAGTTTTACCCTTGCAAACCAGACATCTTTGAAATGACTTATGAGGCAGCAGAATGAATCCTGAATACATCATCAACAGCATCAAACAAACTTCAGACATTCACTATCCAGACGGAAACGCAGCAGACCGCCTTGCGTATCGCGTAGGAATGTTGGAGTCAAAAATTCGTGAACTTTGCGCGTTCCATGATGCCCGTGTAAAGTTTTTTCAAGATGAGATTACTCACCTATCAAAAATGATTGACAATTTATCATGAGAAATTATTACCAACTTCCCCCAGTATTAGGTTGCTTTGCTGTTGAAAAATACAAACGAGCAAAAGAATGGGCATTGTCTGAAAAATCAAAACTTCTTGATCGTGAAAAAGCTGAAGCAATTTTGCGTCAAGAAACTACTGGATTGGGTTTAATTTATAAAACACCAATTGAGCGTTCTGGTTTTACTTTGCCTCAAAAATATGAAAATTACTTTCTTATCAAACCAAAGAAAAATACAATCATTGGAAAACGAATTCAAATTGAATTAGACGAAGTTGCTAGGCTTTTGAATGAATGGCAATGGGCAACAGAAAAAGCACTTAACTTAGAAGAATCGGTTTATGAAATGCGTGAATTTCATCTGACTGTTTGTTTTTCCATGCCAGATGGAAGCGTTTTAGTAAGTCAACCAAGAGGAGCAAAAAAGAAAATTGCAGACGAATACAAAATCACAATTCAAGAATTTGAACAACTAATGAAAATAGCATTATGAAAGTTTACGCAGCAATTAGTCTAGTCCAACGCGATTTAGCCAAAATTGGTATTGGAAAAAATCACACAAACTCACAAGGGTCTGGATATAAATTCCGTGGCATTGATGATGTTTACAACGCAATTGCGCCTTTGCTTTATCTGCATGGTCTTTGCATTCTTCCTCGCATGATTTCCCGCACAGCAACAGAAAGAACCTCGGCAAAAGGTAGCCAGCTTTTTTACGTAACAGTCGAAGCAGAGTTTGACTTTGTTGCCGTAGAGGATGGTTCCAAGCACGTTGTACGCACGTTTGGCGAAGCAATGGACAGCGGAGATAAAGCAACAAACAAAGCCATGTCAGCGGCTTACAAATACGCTTGTTTCCAGGCTTTTGCTATTCCGGTTGATGGTAATGATTCTGAAAAAGATTCGTATGAAGTCAAGAAAAATAAGATTGACAACAACCGTCTGTCAAAAGCGATTGAGCAAATCAAACTCGGAAACTACACCACAGACAAGTTGCGCCGTGACTTTGATCTGACTGAAATACAAGAGGCAACTTTGGTAGGAGCACTTGCAAATGAATAATACAGGTGGACCAGCGTTTCCCACAAAATCATATGACGTTGCGAGTCAAACATGGACCATAGAAGAAGGCATGACATTGCGTGACTACTTTGCGGCTAAGGCTATGCAGGCGCTGATCGAGAAAACTGAGCTGTTGATTCAAGCCGTTCTTGAAGATGGCACACATCACGGAACACCGGAAGAATTGATGGCAAAACACAAAGCTGGAATTTGTGAAAGTGCATACACCTATTCCGATGCAATGCTGAAAGCGAGGGAACAATGATTGAGCAAGGGTCGGATACTTGGCATCAAATGCGCCTGGGCAAAGTCTCAGCTTCCCGCATGGCAGAGTTATTGGCTAAGACTAAAACCGGAGCTTTTGCAGCGAGTCGGGCTAAGTACATGGCTCAGTTACTTTGCGAGCGAATGACTGGACAACCCACAGAGTTTTTCACCACAGCAGCAATGCAAAGAGGTACAGAAATTGAACCAATCGCCAGAGCCGCTTACGAAGCAGAGAACTTCATCTCAGTCGATCAAGTCGCGTGGGTCGAGCATCCGACTATTCCGATGGCTGGATGCTCACCTGATGGTGTCGTGGGAGAACACGGTCTTATCGAAATCAAGTGTAAAGAGATTCACAATCACTTGGATTCGATTCTGAATGACAGGATTGACCCAGATCACCAGGCTCAAATGATGTGGCAAATGGCTTGTACCGGACGACAGTGGTGTGATTACGTTTGTTTTGATGATCGAGCACCAGAGGGTCTTCAGTTGTTTGTCAAAAGATTAGAAAGAAATGATGAGCTAATTAAAACGATGGAGGATGAGGTAAGGACATTCTTAAAAGACTTAGAAAACATGATTCAGAAACTCAACGAAATTAGGATTAAAAATGGCGTCAGTCTGTAAAGTTCATCTAGTAGGCAATGTCGGTCAAGACCCTGAAGTGCGTTATAGCGCGGCAGGTAAACCGATTGCCAACGCAACCCTAGCAACCACCTCGCGCCGAAAAGACAAAAACGGCGATTTGATGGAAAACACCGAGTGGCATCGTTTGACATTTTTTGACAAGTTAGCCGACATTGTTGGTCAATATGTCAAGAAAGGAGCCTTGATTTATGTCGAGGGAACGATTAAATATGAAAAGTATGTAAACAAGAAAGGAGTAGAAGTAAACTCAACTACGATCATTTGTAGCGAAATGACAATTCTGAAACGTCCAGAGAATAAGGAAAAGCCTGAATATGAAGGCTTGCCTAAACTTGAAGATGACGATTCAGACGTACCCTTTTAAGGAGTGAAAATGAAACTTGAACTTGAAGAAAACGAAATTGTGTTCCTGATGAACGTCTTGGGAGAACTTCCCACGAAGTCAGGGGCTTTCCTGTTGCTTCAAAAAATTGGGCAACAAAAAGCTGCACAAGAGCAAAAAACCGAGTAAACTTAACTGAGGGAACGGACGGATGCTGTGCCTCTGGAGACTGCCGGTGGATGCAACACAGACGCAGACCTAGTACCTCAATCTTTTAGGAGTAGCAATGAAACTTTTTGATCTTTTTAAGCGCGCACGATCCACCGATCCAATCACCTCTTTTGAGTCTGCTGAACAAGTCAAGCCAGATAAACATTTTCAAATCATCTTAGAGTGTCTTAGAAAACATGGACCTCTTGGAAAAGATGGAATTTCTCAACTGACTGGATTAGAGTCTGTTGCTATCTCTAGGAGACTTCCAGAGCTTCAGACAATGGGTTTAGTCAAACTTACAGGAAAAACTATTAAATCTTCCAAAGGTCGCAACGAGAGGGAGTGGTCAGTATGAAACGAATTGACGCAGCGCAATACTCGACAGGAAGTTTTGAGTATGAATCAGATGACGGACCCGTTGATGTGTTCTATATGTTTGAGCGAGGCGATCCTGACGTAGGATTAGCAGATGCTTACGACATATACATTTTTGATGGTGAGGACGACATAACCTTTGATTCTGACCACAATCTTTATCTGAAGATCAGTAAGCTAGTTCCAGATCATCACCGAAAAATGATCCAAGACGCTCACGCTCCATGACGATCATTCTCATAATTTTAGTGATAGGGCTAATCATTGCCCTGTCCGTTATTCTTTACATATTAGCTTGGCATGAAACCACAAAAGATTCACACGATTACAACTCTAAAAGAAAGAACTATTGAGGACGGAGACTGTTGGGAGTGGCAGGGATACTGTGCAAATGGAACTCCCTCAGTGTTTCACGCAGGAAAAATGATTGCTGTTCGCAGATTGTTTACCGAGCTTTTAGGAGGAAAGTTAAGAGACGGGTACTATGTTGCTAAGTGTGGAAATGGGCTTTGTGTGAATCCAGACCACACGACCTATAACGACCCTAAACAACACATGAAAAAAGGCAACAGGAAGGCTCTAAAAAGCCCTACAAGGCGTTTAAAAATCCAGATACATAAGAGAGCCACAAACGCAAAATTAACGCAGGAAATGGCTGACGAAATCCGGTACTCAGAAGGTCCGTCAAGGGTGATCGCTGAGAAATATGGCGTGAACAAATCGGTAGTGTGTAGAATCAGGACAGGAAAAGCCTGGGTAAATCTGTCTAACCCGTTTGCTGGTTTGATAAAAACATAGCCCGTTCGTCAATTCTGCGGTTTTGCAAGCCTTTAAGGATTTTTCCTCCAGCCATGCAATACTTTAGAAGTTCCTCCGCAGCGCCTTCTTTATCACCACGCAAAACCTTTTGACGGAGGGTGCTGCGCTGTAATGTTCCCAAACCAACATTAAAGCTAAAAGAGACAAGAGCATCAAATTGCCCTTGGCTAAGAGGAACTGGGCAGTATTGCGCCACTCCACGTTCAAACCTTGCAAGATCGTTTCTGAGAATCCCATCAACTTCATCCATTGTGAATGTCCGATCATCTTCTGAACGTAAAGGAAAGGACATTCTGTCTTCTAGTTTCATCTTTCCCTGTTCGGGATAAAGAACGTGCCCCACACCGATAGTCCAGAGCTTTGCCGGACAACGATAAGGTTTTTGTCGCACACCTTCATGGTGCTTAATCATCTTAATGGCTTTAGTGCTTACGTTCATTTTCCAAACGCCCGACCACCAAAATGAAACGCTATGATGCTGGCAAACAAAGCCTGGGTATCATTGTCCCAAAGTTGTTCTGCCATGTCTTTAAAACTCACATCGTATTTAAAGCCATGCCATACTAAAGCAGCATCAATGCCCAACAACAAGAAAAAGAACCCGTAGGTAATGACAGGACGAACACTAGCGCGTAGGTTCTTCATCCATTGGCTAGTGCCTTCATTAAGAGCAGTATCATGGGCATAGATTGCTTGCATTTCAGCTTGTTGAGCAGCAATCACAGACATTTTTTCATTAGACTTTGTTTCCATTTCAAGTTGCTGAGTGTGGATGTTTTCCACTCTTTCTTGAGCTTCAAAGCCTAGTTTCCTCATTTCCAGTTCGCGCTGAATCTGCATTTGAGCCAGTTCTAGTTCGTGTTTCTTGTCTGCACGATCTTGAAAGAAATCCAAAATCTTAGGCAAACCACCCATCAAAAAAGAAATTAAGGTTGATAAAAGCGTTAACATTACGGTCCTTTCTTGGTTAACATTGATGCTGCAATTCCTAGCATCGTTTTGACTTGATCTAAATTTTCAGGTCGATCTTTCCACCCAACGGTAATCTGTCCGAAGAACTTAAACGAGTCGGGTGGTACAGAGGTTCGGCAGGTAAAGGTAACTCCTTGGGCCATGTACCAGAGTCCAATTTCTGACTGTGGCTCTTTATATTCACTGCATGGGGTTTCATTTTCCATGAGCTTGATAAGGTCAGCATTGTTGCTTGGATTTTGCGAAAATAAACCAACGTCTATTCCCTCCACTGATTTGTCTCTGCCTTCTTTTGTGTAAGCCCTATAAAGCACCCTAGTTCCAAACATTTGATTGACCTTAAACACAGCGACAAACTGTGCTCCAGTCTGTTTAAAAAGCATTGCTGATGCATCTTCTGCTCGATCTTCATTTATATCTGGAATTCGTTTAGATTCTTTGTAAGCACCAACTAAGATTTCTTTATTCTCATATATAAAGTAACCAGAAAAAGCCAGCACAGCCATCAAAACCAAAGCAAATAACTTAAATGGCGAATCAACATACGCCAACACTTTGGACAATGTGTCATTTGCATTTAATTTTTCTTCACTCATTTTTTGCAATCTTCTTCAAATTGTCGGCGTAATTCAATCACTCTCTTATCCATCTTCTTGGCTCTGGCTTCTTCTGTTTTATAGTCCATAAAAAGAAACCCTCCCAAGGTCAAACAGATAACCAAAACAAACATCATTATCACGTTGCCCACCATAGAGAGAACGAGCCTTCTCTGTGTCGAGCGATTGCCCATAGAAGAATTATCAGATACAGCCATACGATTGTTCCGCAAATCAGCCATGCTCCAATTCCCCAGTAAAAGTCTCTTTCTTTTTTCTTCTCTGCGGCTTCTTGTTGGCGTTCTATCCTAAGTTTCTCCCAGGCTCTTTTTTGTTCGTTACCAATCTGCGCTCTCATCACTTCAAATCTTGACCACAAATCTTTTAATTCTGGAGGAGATTGATAAATCATAATCTCCCGCATTTCAGTCTCCATCATTTGTAGTCGAGAACGAATCAAAACCCTTTGAAGTGCTCTTTTACTAACTGAATCCTCGCCTTCATAGACCTGATGAGCCTGCTTTTCTTCTTCATAGAAAAGTTGCTCGATCTTGTCAAAAGCGTCAAAGAAGTCACCAAGTTGGTTGCCAATTCGAGAGATCACGTCATTCGGATCGGTTGTAGCCGCTTCCTTAAATTCTGCTTTTTTCTCTGCGATCTTTTCAGCTTGTTCCTTGGAGACTTTTCTTCCAGCAAATTGTTTGTCAATGTCTTTAAGAACTGATGACACATCACCCGCTGCGCTCTTTATGTCCTTGTAAAGTTGACAACCCTTCTTGACTGCTGACACCGCGCTGGATGCCATCATCATTAGGGTTATTGGGTCCACTCACTTTATACCTTGTGAACAATAGACGCCCAGATAACACCAGCCATGCCGCATAGCATGACGCCAGCGGCTTTAATGATGATGCCTTCTAAGCGTTTTAAACGAGCGTTGATTTGTTCGTAGCGATGCGCGCAAACCGCCTCATGTGTCTCTAGTCGAGCTTCTACGTTTGTCACCATAAAAGGCTTTCAAATTAAGCAGCCCAAGGCAGCGGAGGCGTCACCACCGGCGGGTTGATCTGGTTGTTAATCTGTTGCTGAACAGCGGCTTCCGTTGCAGTCTGGTCCACACCGCTTGCCCAAATCCAGCCCAGAACTTGGTTCTGAGTCAACTGATTGTAGGGGGTATACGGAGTGCCCGCAACATAGGTCACGGCACAGGTGGAGTAAACAGAAGCGCTGTATGTGTCTTGCACACCGGAGCAGGTCCAATGTACGGTGAACACCACATCGGTTTCACCCTCGGCTTGAGGGTAGCAGTCCATTGCGGTGACGGTCCAAGTGATAGTTGCTGACATGATGTTTCCTTTCAAACTTTGGCAAAAGTGCCGTGATACAGAGATCGAGCCTCACTTGCAACAAGACCAGCCAATTCCAAATCTTTGAAATATCCAATCATGTGAGACTTTCTATTTTTCATTAAACGAACAACCCATGCTTTGCTTTTCTTGTGCCAAGATACGCCAGCATAGCCAGATGTGTTACTTGCCAAAATGCCGCGATTGCACTGGTTTTCGCTTCTAGTAACTTCCCGCAGGTTTTCTAATCGGTTATCTTGGCGATTGCCGTTGATGTGGTCAATTTCCTTGGGCATATAGCCATGTTCAAGCAAGAAGATTAGGCGGTGAACTTTGTGCACTTTACCTTGCCAAGTAACATGACGATAACCTGTTGCATGGATTGATCCAGCAGGTTTGTTTAATAAATACTGTTTATTAGGATGTACAACACATTTCCAGTATAGATATCCATCACGATATTCAAAACAATTTTTTACGTCTTGTTTAGTAATCATGTTATGCACCAGTGAATATTTGACAAACAACAGACAAAGTTCCAGTTGTTGTTTGCATTGTCAATTTACCAGAGGAAACTGCAAATATTGGAGTTGTTGCTGTTGCATCACTAGAAGATACAACAATTGCAACACCATTTCCTACTAAAACCAACCATGTTCCTTGGGCGCCACCTGAAGTGTTATACCCAGAAATCATTGCAATAAGACCAACACCTGATGATCTAGAAAGTTGTACTGGGGATGTTGACACCGTTGTATATGGTGTGCCTTCAATAACAGCAGAATTTATTGCTTGATATGTGTTGCCTGATTTTGTGCTTGTTGGCTCGGTAGTTGTTCCTAGCAAATAATTCCCGTTTGCAGTCAATGTAGCTGCTTGAGTGAAGGTGATGGCGTTACCTGCTGTGCCGGAGGCTGCGTTGAACCATGCGTGAGTTCCGGCGTTCAAACGATAGCGGCTTGATGCAACACCAGCGCCTTGCGATAGCCAACCACCGCTGTAATAAGCGTTAGTGACAATTTCCAAGTCGGACGAAGAACTGGAAGCAATCCCGCCCCCCGTACTGGCAACTTGCAGTGCTTTATACGAACCCCAAGCACTCGGCGTAACTCCCAGCCCCAGGTTACCGGAGGAGTCGAGGCGCATTTTGGATGCGCCCCCAGCAACAAAGCTAAGATCGGTAGAAGCCGTGGCCGCTACTGGAATGCCTTCAATTCCAGCACTGCTGTTGTTGTCATAAAGACGCAGTTTTGCGCCATTGGTAGTTGATGGGCTGTAGGCAGCAATAGCATTGCCAGTCCCACCGTCGGTTTGAACAGCTAATTTACCGTAGCTTGCAGGCGAACTTGTCCCAATACCCAGGTTGCCGGATGAGTCGAGGCGCATACGCTCCACATATGAAGAACCGTTGTAGCCTTGCCAAACAAAAGCGCCAGCACCGCCTGATTCTTGGAGTAAACCAAATAATGCTTCGGATGCTCCTCCCTGAGATATGCGAATGCCAGCATATGCTCCAGAAGCACCTCCGCTAACTAAAGACAATATTGCATTTGCGCCGTTATAACTTGTGGCGTTATAAGAAGGTGTTGCCGTTGATGCAATATATGTCGCTGCTGCTGTAGCCCCGCTTGAAACCTGTAATTTGTAGCCAACAGAACTTGTCCCAATACCCAACCCTGTGCTGGTCAGGCGCATTTGTTCGGAGTTGCTTGGGCCAAACCATTTATGAATTCCTGTGTAATCAATACTGTAAAAAGGCGTAGAGCCATCAGCACTTAATTCAAGGGCAATATTAGCGCGGCTGTATTGAATAAATCCAGAAGAAACTCCACCAGCAACCAAAGAAATGCTTGGATTACCACTAGTATTGGTTGTAATACTTAAAGCGCGGTTTCCTGTTCCAACCAAGCCAAAGTTCGTTCCATCAAACGTAAGCGCAGACCCACTGGTAGCAACTTTAGAGCCGTTTAAGTACAGTACACCGTTAGCTGTGCCGCCGGAGAGGGTGACGTTACCGGATGCTGACAACGTGGTAAAAGCGCCAGTGTTCGGGGTTGTTCCACCAATTGCGGGAGGAGCAGAAAGATCAAGCGTCCCGCCTAATGTCAAATTTCCAGAAGTGGTGACAGTTCCGGTCAAAGTCAGTCCGTTGACCGTTCCGGTTCCACTCACAGAAGTGACTGTGCCCAACGGGTTAGCCGCCCAAGAAGTGTTCGTCCCATCAGTAGTGAGATATTTTCCTGAGTTTCCGGTTTGACTAGGAGCCAAGGCGTTAAACGCATCCGTAGCCGTGGTTTTGCCTGTGCCGCCATAACCAATCGCCAAAGTGCCAGCCAAAGTTACAGCGCCATTTGTAGCCGTAGAAGGCGTCAGTCCAGTTGATCCGGCACTGAAAGAAGTTACTGCAACAGAGCCAGGTGTTACGTTTTTCCAATATTGAGCAGTTGCGTCATACTGGATTAGGTTTCCATTGGCAAGAGTTGTAAACTGAACGTTAGAGTCAGTGCCACCCAAAACTGAACCAGGCGTGACACGAATTAAAACAGACCCATTACCAGCGTTTCCAGCGTTAATAACAGCGCACATTTGCACTTTGACGCTTGGTGCAGTTGGTTGCGTGGCAGTCAAACCTCCAACCACAGTTGGGTCGTACCAAAGAATGTTCCCATCACTAAAAGCAGAAGTATCAAAACCCCTTAATGTGCCTTCAAATTGAATAAGACCAAATCCATTGGCAGCAATGCTTTCAGCAGCAATGCCCATAATGTAAGAGCCATCAGTTACTCCGTTTGCGGGAGCACCAGTCACCACACCAGAAGCACCAACGGCTCCGGTGAACATGACAACTTGACCTTTAGTAATTGCTGAAGTTGCTTTAATGTAATAAAACTGGTCTTCACCAATACGCTGAACAACATTACCACCAGCCATTCCCAAGCCAAGGGTGTTGTTTCCATCCCAACCCAGTTGACCAGCCGTTAAAGTCGTGGTGTAGGAAGTGTCAAAAGTAACATAATCAGCAATAGCAATTCCACCAGTAATCCCAGACATTGAGGTAATGTCAGAGTTAGCACCAGAGGCAGCAGCACCCAAATTAGTCCTAGCACCCGAGGCTGTACTAGCACCAGTACCACCATCAGCAACAGCCAAATCCGTAATTCCGGTGATAGACCCGCCAGTGATAGAAACGTTATTGGCGTTTTGAGTTGACATAGTGCCAAAGCCACTAATGTCAGTATTTGTCAAAACAACCGTGCCCGTATAACCGTTCACAGAAGTCACCGCATCGGTGTTATCAATCTTTTGCCAAATTGAACCGTTAAAGATTGCCCAATCGCCAACAACCCAATCAGTAATGCCGTTTAGGTTTGTATTACCAGCAACAGAAACAACGTAGTAATATCCTTTTGTCCCTACGCTAGAAGTCAAAGTCGGAGTATTTGTAGACGCATTCCATGCGCCTTGATAACTCACACCACCTTGAATAGATGCAGGTATTTGGGAAAGAGGAACAGTACCACCAGAGTCAAGCGTAGCCACGCCATTGGCGACACCAGCGTTTAGGGTAGCAGACGTACCCAAGCCAAGATTTGTACGCGCTCCAGACGCTGTGGAGGCTCCCGTACCGCCATCGGCAATAGCAAGGTCAGTGATTCCTGTGATAGAGCCACCAGTAATACTTACATTCGAGGAATCTTGCGTTGCAATCGTGCCAAGACCCAAGTTAGTCCGTGCCCCACTAGCCGTAGAAGCACCAGTGCCACCGTCAGCAATAGCAAGATCGGTAATACCAGTAATAGACCCACCAGTAATTGCAACACTAGAAGCGTCTTGAGTAGAAATTGATCCCAGTCCAAGATTAGTCCTTGCTCCAGAAGCTGTGGTAGCGCCAGTACCACCCAAGTTGACAGGAACGGTACTCAGGCTAATCGTTGATCCGGTTACAACGATAGGCGAAGTCCCAATGTATTGAATCGTGCCAACAGGACCAACAGTCTCAGTCGTTCCATCAGAGAAATAAAACTCCAGATAAAGAGCGTTATCAATTTCAATAGGAACCACATCGGTAACACTGCGACCAGCTACGCCCCGATCAATGCGAACAATCAGGTTATTTCCGTCAACGACAACAACTTTTTGGATACCCATTTTTTTACCCCTTAGACCACGACAACGCCATCAGAACGAACCAAGAACATCAAGAAAATGATGTTGTCCTCTGCTGGAGTAGGAGAATTAGCAGCAAATGCAATTTTGATACGACCAGTAAAACACGCAGGATTTACCGCATCAATGTCCAATTCAGGATCAGAAGAAATCAACGACCAGGCAGAGTCATCAATAACCAAAGTAAACGATCCAGCCGCATCAACTTTATTGGTGATCGTTAAGTTAATGGTCGTTGGCGTTGGGGTGTAGTTGGCAACATCAAACGAAAGACCGTTTCGAGTATCAATTAGGTTAGATACTTGACGCCTTACGATAGATGCCGTGATCGTGGCTGTACTCAGGTCAACGGGTTCGTTTGCTGAGTCAAGAAGGGTGATGTTCCAATACCATTTCTGGTTGTAAACCAATTCACCAGTAATGAGGGGATTGTCGAAACCACTGACTTGAGTGATTACGTTCTTAGAAAAAAGTGCCATAGCCGTTCCCTGTACACAGTTAGAACATCCGCAAACTTGCGGTTCGTTGTATTGTATTTTTCTTGTGAAATGATGGCAATTTAATATTCAATGATGATTAAACCAGAACCACCAGCACCGCCAGAAAGTCCTGATGCACCACCGCCACCACTATTTGAAGAAGCAGAACCATCGGAATATGAACCACCAGTTCCAATAAAAGGCGCGCAACCACCATAAGGATCAAGTGTGCCATTTCCTCCAGATTGACCGGAAAGATTTAAATCCCCACCAGAAGATGTACCACCAGCACCGCCAGTTACATAACCACCCGCATAACCTTTTCCGGCAACCATACTTGCACCAGTTCCAGAAAATGTCGTATCTTGACCATTATTACCAGCAGCACCACCAGCTCCTACAACATAAGAATATGTATTTCCAGGCGTTACTGAAAAAACTTTTAAACAAGCACCGCCACCGCCACCACCGCCGTAATTTGCACCGCCACCGCCACCACCGCCTCCAATACAAGTAACTTTTAAAGCATAAACATTTGATGGGACAGTAAAAGTCCCAGAACCTGTTGCAGTTTTGGTTATAAAGTTAAATCCACCTGCAATAATTTGACCAACAGCAGACCCCGTTATATTTGTATATGCAACAACATTACCATTCAACGTCATTTGAGTGCCGTTGTAAGAAATGTTAGTTGAACTATCGCCAAAAGCAAAATTGCCAGAAGCATATAAAACACCACCAGAACCTGTCATTGTGGTTCCGCTGATTGCCGCTGTGTTAGATTGAATTGTTCCGCTAACTGTAAGGCTTCCAGTATTTGTTGAAACAGCAGATAACGAACCAACTTTTAAGCTAGAAATGTAAGGCGTTGTCCAAGTAGTTTGATTGGTTGATGTGTCATAAATACCATCAGATTGATAAAGAGAGTTAG
>Ga0213921_1000469_pt1 | contig 13399 bp, 11 predicted proteins | sample McNCre2017MG_FD_165041 | JGI IMG/M metagenome (GOLD analysis project Ga0213921, IMG submission 165041) | Freshwater microbial communities from McNutts Creek, Athens, Georgia, United States - 20-17 MG | ecosystem: Environmental > Aquatic > Freshwater > Creek | place: USA: Georgia | collected...
TCAGCGGGGCTTCAAAGTCGCGGCTGATCTGTTTGTAGAAGTCGGCGTACTGCTCGTCGGTGATGTCTTTCTTGGGGCGGGTCCACAAGGCGCTGGCCTGGTTGATGGTTTCCCACTCGCCGGTCTTGACCATGGCACCGGGTTGCCGGCCGCCGTTTTCGTCATTGGGGTCGATCAGCTCGCCGTCTTTCCACTCTTCTTTTTCCATCAGGATGGGCAGGCTGATGTGGTCAGAGTATTTGCCGACGATTTCTTTCAGTTTCCAGGTGTTGGCGTATTCCAGTGCGTCTTCGCGCAGGTGCAGGATCACGCTGGTGCCGCGTTCGGCGCGGGTGATGGTCTCGACTTCAAAGTCGCCCGTGCCACCGCTGATCCAGCGCACACCTTCCGATATTGCAGCGCCTGCGCGGCGGGTTTCGACGGTGATCTTGTCGGCCACGATGAAGCCCGAATAAAAGCCCACACCGAACTGGCCGATCAACTGCGCGTCGGCTTTCTGGTCGCCGCTCAGCTTGCTCATGAAGTCCTTGGTGCCGCTCTTGGCAATCGTGCCCAGGTGGTCAATCGCTTCTTGCGCGGTCATGCCGATGCCGTTGTCGGTGATGGTCAGCGTCTTCGCGGCTTTGTCGAAGGACAAACGCACCTGCAGTTCGGGTGCGTCTTCGTAGAGGGCGGTATTGTTGAGCGCTTCAAAGCGCAGCTTGTCGCAGGCGTCCGAGGCGTTGGAGATCAGCTCGCGCAGGAAGATTTCCTGATTGGAATACAGCGAGTGGGTCACCAGGTGCAGCAGTTGTGCGACTTCGGCCTGAAAGGCATGGGTTTGCTTGCTCATATCGATTCAAGAGGTAAAAAAACAAAAGATCAAAAAACCAAAACGCCCCACAGTTGGGGGCGTCTGGCGGGGTTTCAAGAGGACTCAGAACGACTCGTTGGGACCCAGGTAGCGCCACGTCCCCGCAGGCATCTGGCCCAGTTGTACGCGGCCCATGCGGATGCGCTTGAGGCCGACGACTTTGAGGCCGACCTGCTCGCACATGCGGCGGATCTGGCGCTTTTTGCCTTCGGTCAGCACAAAGCGCAGCTGCTCGGGGTTTTGCCATTCCACCTTGGCGGGTTTGAGCGGTTTGCCGTCCAGACTCAGGCCGTGGCGCAGGCGCTCCAGCTGCGCCACAGGGAACACGGCCTGCACGTTGCTGGTCACGCGGTCGTTCTCGTCGATGCTGCTGAGCTGCGTGGCCTTGCCGCCATAGGTGGCAGAGGCAGCGGATGCCGCAGCAGTGTTTTCGTGCCCGGTGTAGGCCACGCGTACCAGATACTCTTTCTCCATCTCGGAGTCTTCGCCGATCAGCTGACGCGCCACGCGTCCATCTTGCGTCAGCACCAAGAGTCCTGTGGAGTCAATGTCCAGCCGCCCGGCCGGGGCCAGGTTGCGCAGGTGTGGCGGCGTGAAGCGCAGCTTGGACGGATCACCCATCCAATGGCTGCGCGGGTTGATGAGGGTGATGGCAGGCTGGTGCCCGTCTTCGGCCTGGCCGCTCACATAGCCCATGGGCTTGTGCAGCAGGATGGTCACTTGCCGCTCTTGCTGCTGCTCGGCGGCCCGGTCCACCGTGATGCGGTCCGACAGCGTGACTTGCTGGCCCATGCTGGCGGGCTGGCCGTTGACCTGGACCCAGCCTTGCTCGATCCAGGCATCGGCTTCGCGGCGTGAGCACATGCGCAGCTCGGCCATGCGCTTGTTCAGCCGTTGGGTGCCTGTGGCCGAGGCGTCGGCCCCTTTGCCTTCGGGGCGGGGAGCGCGTTTAAAAGCCGGAGTGGGGTTCATGGGTCTTGCAATGCTGGAAAAACTTCAGGGATTGTCGCTGCTTTGCTTGAACACGGTCCGGCGCAGGCCATCCAGGTTCAGGATGCGCAGACCACCGTACTCGACACGGATGAGTTGCTGGGCTTCCAGCACGCGCAAAGCCTCGTTCACGCGCTGACGCGACAGCCCGGCCAGGTAGGCCAGTTCTTGCTGGGTGATGCGCAGCACCTCGCCCACACCGGAGAACAGCACGGGGTTGAACAGCGCCGCCAGGTTGCGGGCGACCTTGATCTCGGGGTTGTTCATGCGGTCCACTTCGCGGGCCGCAATGAACTGCCCCAACCGCTCGTTGAGCTGGTTCATGATGAAACGGTTGAAACCAATCGAGTGGTCCAGCAACCAGTGAAAAGTGTCGACCGGCAGCCCCGCCACCACGCTGGTCCGCAGGGCCTGGATGTTGTAGCGGTAGCTTTCGCGCTTGAGCACGGTGCCCTCACCAAACCAGCCGCCAGGGGGCACGCCGGTGAAGGTCATGGTGTGGCCCTGTTCGTTGTCACTGCTCATCTTGAGCAGACCGGAGATGACGCCAAACCAGTAAGTGACGGGGCGTCCGACGCGACACACATAGTCGCCCGCCTGAGGGTCGCTCACCACCAGTTGCGGCACGATCTGTGCACGCTCATCGGCTTGCAGCAAGGCCAGCCAGGGGATTTGGGTCAGTTCATCCGCAGTGGGTGGCCTGCGCCGCTGGTAAACGCTGGGGGAGGTGCTCATGGGCGCTTGGGCTGTGTCAGTCGGCTGTCAGTTGTGCTAGGGGTCTACCCTGAATTGTCGTTGAAACGACAACTTGACGTCAAACTGAGCCATAGCATCCGTTCTTGAATGAATACACATCCGTGTGGGTGTGCTGTTTTTGGAGACAGGTCCGGTCATGCAAACAACGTTTCCCCGATTGATGCTCAAGCACGCTGCCGAGCGCCCTGGTGCGCCCGCCCTGCGTGAAAAGGAATATGGCATTTGGCAAGCCACCACGTGGGCTGCCTTGTCGCAGCTGGTGGAGTCTGTGGCTTGCGGCCTGCACCAGGCAGGCTTGCAACGCGGCGAGCACCTGATTGTGGTGGGGGCCAACCGCCCCCGGCTGTACGCCACCATGCTGGCGGCCCAGTCGCTGGGGGCAATCCCGGTGCCTCTGTACCAGGATGCAGCAGCTGCCGAGTGCGTCTTCCCGATCACCAATGCCGAGGTTCGTTTTTGCGTGGTCGAAGACCAGGAGCAGGTCGACAAGATGCTGGAAGTGCGCGAAAAGTGTCCACAGCTGACGCACATTTATTACGACGATCCTCGAGGCCTGCGCAAGTACACCGAAGACGGCCTGGGCTCACTGGAAGAGCTGATCGCCGCAGGCACCGTGTTTGCCAAGCAGCACCCGCAATTTTTTGCGGAAGAAGTCGACAAGGTTCAGTACACCGATGTGGCCGCGATGTTCTTCACATCGGGCACCACCGGCAACCCCAAGGGCGTGGTGCACACCCACAGCTCCTTGATCGATCGCGCTGAAGCCGGTGCCGAGTTCGACAAGCTGACCAGCGCCGAAGACGTGCTGGCCTACATGCCTCCAGCTTGGGTGGGGCAGAACATTTTCAGTTATGCGCAGTGGCTGGTGTGTGGCTATGTGGTCAATTGCCCTGAGTCGTCGGCCACGGTGACCATCGACCTCAAGGAGATTGGCCCCACGTATTACTTCGCACCGCCCCGTGTGTTTGAGGCGATGCTGACCAGTGTGATGATCCGCATGGAAGACGCTGGAGCCTTCAAGCGCAAGATGTTCCACACCTTCATGGCGGTGGCCAAAAAAGTGGGCCCGGCCTTGATGGATGGCCAGCCGGTGGGCTTGGTTGACCGCCTCCAATACGCGCTGGGCAACTGGATGGTCTATGGCCCGCTGCGCAACAACCTGGGCTTCAGCCGCGTGCGCGTGGCCTACACCGCAGGCGAAGCGATTGGCCCTGACCTGTTCACCTTCTACCGCTCGATCGGCGTGAACATCAAGCAGCTGTATGGCTCGACCGAGACCGCGGTGTTCGTCTGCCTGCAGCCCGACAACGAGGCGCGTGCCGACACCGTGGGGGTGCCCTGCAAAGGCGTGGAGATCAAGCTGGCCGACAATGGCGAAGTGCTGGTCAAGTCGCCCGGTTTGCTCAAGGAGTACTACAAGAACCCCGAGGCCACTGCCGAAGTGCTGACGGCCGACGGCTGGTACCACACCAGCGATGCGGGCTTCCTCGACAGCCACGGTCACCTCAAGATCATCGACCGCGTCAAAGACGTGGGCCGCATCAAGGGCGGCGCCAATGATGGCGCCATGTTCGCGCCCAAGTATGTCGAGAACAAACTCAAATTCTTCTCGCACATCAAGGAAGTGGTGGCCTATGGCGACCAGCGCGAAAAAGTGTGCGTGATGGTCAACATCGACTTTGACGCCGTGGGCAACTGGGCCGAACGCCGCAACCTGCCTTATGCCGGCTACACCGATCTGGCGCAAAAACCCGAGGTCTACGAACTCATCAAGGAGTGCGTGGAAAAGGTCAATGCCGATCTGGCCGAAGACGCTTTGCTGGCGGGTAGCCAGGTCAGCCGCTTCCTCGTGCTGCACAAGGAGCTGGACGCCGACGATGGCGAATTGACCCGCACCAACAAGGTCCGCCGCGGTTTCATTGCCGACAAATACCAACCGCTGGTCGATGGCCTGTATGAAGGCAAAACCGAGCAGTTCATCGAGACCGTGGTGAAGTTCGAAGACGGCCGTACCGGCAGCGTCAGCGCAACCCTGAAAATTTCCGACGCCAAGACGTTCACACCCGTGAAGGCAGCAGCATGAGCAAGAAAATCGGTGACGTCATCCTCGACGTCAAGAACATCAGTTTGCGGTTTGGTGGCGTCAAGGCGCTGACCGACATTTCGTTCAACGTCAAAGAGCACGAAATCCGCGCCATCATCGGCCCCAACGGTGCCGGTAAGAGCTCGATGCTCAACTGCATCAACGGTGTCTACACACCGCAAGAAGGCTCGATCACCTTCCGTGGTCAGACCTTTGACCACATGAACAGCCGTCAGGTGGCCGAGATGGGCATTGCCCGCACTTTCCAGAACCTGGCCTTGTTCAAGGGCATGAGCGTGATCGACAACATCATGTCGGGGCGCAACCTCAAGATCAAAAGCAATCTGCTGATGCAGGCGCTGCGCGTGGGTCCTGCCCAGCGCGAGGAAGAAGAACACCGCGAGTTCGTTGAGCACATCATCGACTTTCTGGAGATCCAGGCTTTCCGCAAAACGCCCGTGGGCCAGCTGCCCTACGGTCTGCAAAAGCGCGTGGACCTGGGCCGCGCCCTGGCCATGGAACCGCAAGTGCTGCTGCTCGACGAGCCCATGGCCGGCATGAACCTCGAAGAAAAACAGGACATGTGCCGCTTCATCCTCGACGTGAACGACGAGTTCGGCACCACCGTGGTGCTGATCGAGCACGACATGGGTGTGGTGATGGACATCTCTGACCGCGTGGTGGTGCTGGACTACGGCAAGAAAATCGGCGACGGCTCGCCCGACGAGGTGCGCAACAACGAAGAAGTGATCAGTGCCTATCTGGGTACTTCGCACTGAACGAACCCGCACGAACAAGGATTTAAAGATGGCATTCTTTCTTGAAACATTGCTCGGCGGCCTGATGGCGGGCATGTTGTATTCGCTGGTGGCCTTGGGCTTCGTGCTCATTTTCAAAGCATCTGGCGTGTTCAACTTCGCGCAGGGCGCCATGGTGCTGTTTGGCGCTTTGTCGATGGCGCGCTTTTCCGAGTGGATTCCGCAGTGGACCGGCGTGGACAGCCTGCTGATGGCCAATGTGCTGGCTTTTGTGATGGCAGCGGCCGTGATGTTTGTCGTGGCCTGGGCGATCGAGTTCCTGGTCTTGCGGCACCTGGTCAACCAGGAAGGCGCGACCTTGTTGATGGCCACGCTGGGCATTGCTTACTTCCTCGAAGGTTTGGGCCAGACCCTGTTTGGCAGCAGCATCTACAAGATCGACATCGGCATGCCCAAAGACCCGGTGTTCATTCTGGACGGCCTGTTCCAGGGCGGCGTGCTGATCAACAAGGAGGACTTCTATGCGGCCCTCATTGCCGCAGCACTGGTGACTTTGTTGACCGTCTTCTTCCAGAAAACAGCCACGGGCCGTGCCTTGCGTGCGGTGGCCGATGACCACCAGGCGGCGCAGTCGATCGGCATCCCGCTCAACCGCATCTGGGTGATCGTGTGGTGTGTCGCAGGCATCGTGGCTTTGGTGGCCGGCATGATCTGGGGCAGCAAACTGGGCGTGCAGTTCTCGCTGGCCACAGTCGCTTTGCGCGCCTTGCCGGTGGTGATTCTGGGTGGTTTGACTTCGGTGCCTGGCGCCATCATTGGCGGCCTGATCATCGGTGTGGGTGAAAAACTCTCCGAGGTGTATCTGGGCGGTTATGTGGGCGGCGGCATCGAGATCTGGTTTGCCTATGTGCTGGCACTGGGCTTCCTGCTGATCCGTCCGCAGGGCCTGTTTGGCGAAAAGATCATCGACCGCGTGTAAGGAAAAAATATGTTCTACAGAGAAAACGGTCAATTCAAAACCTCGTACCGGGCGGACCAGCAAATCCTGCCTATCCGGCAGGACCGCATCGTCATGGCACTGCTCCTGGTGTTCGCCGTGGCAGTGGTGCCCATGCTGGCCTCCGATTACTTTTTCCGTGCCATCCTGATTCCCTTCCTGATCATGTCGCTGGCTGCGCTGGGGGTGAACATCCTGGTGGGTTACTGCGGTCAGATCTCGCTGGGCTCGGGCGCCTTCATGGCGGTCGGTGCCTATGGCGCGTACAACTTCTTTGTGCGCATGCCCGGTTTGCCACTGATTCCTGCCTTGATCCTCGGGGGCTTGTGTGCCACGGTGTTCGGCATCCTGTTCGGCTTGCCCAGCTTGCGCGTCAAGGGGCTGTACCTGGCGGTGGCCACGCTGGCGGCGCAGTTCTTCAGCGACTGGATGTTCCTGCGCATCAAGTGGCTGACCAACGATTCTCCTTCGGGCTCGGTGTCGGTGTCGGAGCTGCAGGTGTTTGGCTTGCCGATTGACAGCGCCTTGAGCAAATACTGGCTGTGCCTGGGCGTGTTGGTGGTGATGGCCTTGCTGGCCAAAAACCTGGTGCGCAGCGCCGTGGGCCGCGAGTGGATGGCCATTCGCGACATGGACGTGGCCGCCGCCGTGATCGGTATTCGCCCCATGTACGCCAAACTGAGCGCCTTTGCGGTGAGCTCGTTCATCGTGGGTGTGGCTGGCGGCTTGTGGGCCTTTGTGTACCTGGGTGCCTGGGAGCCTGCGGCGTTCTCGGTGGACATCTCCTTCCGCTTGCTGTTCATGGTGATCATCGGCGGCCTGGGCTCGATTCTGGGTGGCTTTTTGGGTGCGGCTTTCATCACCTTGCTGCCGATTGCGCTCAGCCAGATCCTGCCTGCACTGGCGGGCATGGTCGGGTTTGAAATTTCCACCGCTGGCGTGTCGCATGCCGAGTTGATGATTTTTGGTGGCTTGATCGTGTGGTTCCTGATCGTGGAGCCGCATGGCCTGGCCAAGCTGTGGTCCATTGCCAAGCAGAAGCTGCGCTTGTGGCCATTTCCCCATTGAGTTTTGTGTGTGTGAGTGTTTATTTTTCCAAGGAGACAAGCATGAAAATGCGTGATTTGATTTTGGCCGTGGCCGCTGTGGCAACCGCCGCATCGTCGCTGCTGGCGACATCTGTTCAGGCGCAAGCCAAAGAGCAGTTCTTCCCGCTGCTGTCTTACCGCACCGGTCCTTATGCCCCCAACGGCATCCCATGGGCCAACGGCAAGCAGGACTACCTCAAGCTCATCAATGCCCGCGATGGCGGCATCAACGGCGTGAAGATCACTTACGAAGAGTGCGAAACCGGCTACGCCACCGACCGTGGCGTGGAATGCTACGAGCGCCTGAAAGGCCGCCCTGGCGTGACGCTGTTCGATCCACAGGCCACGGGCATCACATTTGCCTTGACTGAAAAAGCGCCTGCAGACAAGGTGCCTTTGATCACCTTGGGCTACGGCCTCTCGATCGCACAAGACGGCATGGCCTTCAAGTGGAACTTCCCCTTGATGGGCAGCTACTGGACCGGCGCTGACATTCTGGTGCAGCACCTGGGCAAGAAAGAAGGCGGTCTGGACAAGCTCAAGGGCAAGAAGATCGCCTTGGTTTACCACGACTCGCCATTTGGCAAGGAGCCTATTCCTTTGCTGCAGGAGCGCGCCAAGATGCATGGCTTTGACCTGCAGTTGATCCCTGTGACCGCCCCTGGCGTGGAGCAGAAGTCGGCCTGGTTGCAAGTGCGTCAAAGCCGTCCTGACTACGTGATGCTGTGGGGCTGGGGCGTGATGAACTCCACCGCCTTGAAAGAAGCACAAGCCACAGGCTACCCCCGCGAAAAAATGTACGGTGTGTGGTGGGCAGGTGCCGAGCCTGACGTCAAGGACGTGGGTGAGGGCGCCAAGGGCTACAACGCTTTGGCACTGAACACCTCGGGTACACAACCCAAAGTGATCCAGGAAATTCTGAAAAACGTCCACGGCAAGAGCCAAGGCACAGGTCCTAAAGACGAAGTCGGTCAAGTGCTCTACACCCGCGGTGTGATCATTGGCATGCTGGGCGTGGAGGCTGTGCGCCGTGCGCAAGAGCGATTTGGCAAGGGCAAGGTCATGACCGGCGAGCAAGTGCGCTGGGGTCTGGAGAACCTGAACCTGGACCAAAAGCGACTGGATGCGATGGGCTTTGCCGGCATCATGCAGCCCCTGTCGACATCGTGTGCTGACCACATGGGTTCGACCTCCGCACGCGTTCAGACCTGGGACGGCAGCAAGTGGAGCTTCTCTTCGGACTTCATTCAGGCCGATGAGCAGATCCTCAAGCCCATGATCAAGGCCGGTGCCGACAAGTACCTGGCCGACAAGAAGATGACACGCCGCGCCCCTGCGGACTGCCAGTCTTAATTGACAGAAGTTGATGGCTCGCGCTGACGCGTGAGCCGTCAACTGAAAGACCCGCCGTCGTTGACGGGTCTTTCAGTTGATTCAAACAGGCCACCCATGAACGATTCAAACATCATTCTCAACGTCAATGGCATCGAAGTCATTTACAACCACGTCATCCTGGTACTCAAGGGCGTGTCCCTGCAGGTGCCTGAGCGCGGCATCGTGGCCCTGCTGGGCGGCAACGGCGCGGGCAAGACCACCACACTGCGCGCCATCTCCAACCTGCTCAAAGGTGAGCGTGGCGAGGTCACCAAGGGCTCCATCGAGTTCCGTGGCGAGCGCATCGAAAACCTCTCGCCCGCAGACCTGGTCAACCGGGGTGTGGTGCAGGTCATGGAAGGGCGTCACTGCTTTGCGCACCTGACCATCGAAGAAAACCTGATGACCGGCAGCTATACCCGCACCGACAAGGGTGAGATCGCGGCCAACCTGGAAAAGGTCTACAACTACTTCCCGCGTTTGAAGACCCGCCGCACTTCGCAGGCGGCCTACACCTCGGGCGGCGAGCAGCAGATGTGCGCGATCGGTCGCGCCCTGATGTCCAACCCCAACATGGTCCTGCTCGACGAGCCTTCGATGGGCCTGGCCCCGCAGATCGTGGAAGAGGTGTTCAACATCGTGAAGGACTTGAACGACAAGGAGAAGGTCACTTTCCTGATCGCCGAGCAGAACACCAACATGGCGCTCAAGTACGCCGACTACGGCTACATCATGGAGTCGGGCCGCGTGGTGATGGACGGTGCCGCCGAATACCTGCGCACCAACGAAGACGTGAAAGAGTTTTACCTGGGCGTGGGCGGTGGCGAGCGCAAGAGCTTCAAGGACGTCAAGAGCTACAAGCGCCGCAAGCGTTGGCTGGCTTGATGCTGGCGCATTGACCTTCGCATTCACCTCCTCAGCAGTACCTGGAAAGAATCCCATGACCCATCACCTTGATGCGTTGGAAACCCGTGCCCCGGAAGTCCGTGAAACGGCGCTGATGGCGGCTTTGCCTGCACAGATCGCGCATGCCCAAAAGCACAGCGCAGCCTTTGCTGAAATCCTGCAAGGTGTGGATGCTGCCAGGGTCAACAACCGGGCCGCGCTGGCCGCGCTGCCCGTGACGCGCAAATACGAATTGCTGGCGCGCCAACAGGCGCTGCGTGCCCAAGACCCCTTTGGGGGCTTCTCCACCATCGGCTGGAAGGGCTTGCTGCGCAGCAGTGGCGCACGCCGCGTCTACCAGTCGCCTGGCCCGATCTACGAACCTGAAGGCCAGGCTCCCGACTACTGGCGTGCCGCCCGCGCCATGGCGGCTGCCGGTTTCGAGGCGGGTGATCTGGTGCACAACTGTTTTTCCTACCACCTCACGCCCGGTGCCTGGATCATGGAGAGCGGCGCGCACGCGCTGGGCTGCACCGTGATCCCCGGCGGCGTGGGCAACACCGAACAGCAGCTGGCCGCCATTGCCGACCTGCGCCCTGTGGCGTATGCGGGCACGCCCAGCTTCCTCAAGATCCTGATCGAAAAGGCGGCCGAAGCCGGCACAAAACTCTCCATCACCAAAGCCATGGTGTCGGGCGAAGCCTGCCCGCCCTCGCTGCGCGACTGGTTTGCCCAGCAGGGCGTGGCCGCCTACCAAAGCTATGCCACCGCCGATGTCGGCCTGATTGCCTACGAAACGTCCGCCCGCGAAGGCCTGGTGCTGGACGAAGGCGTGATCGTCGAGATCGTGCGCCCTGGCACCGGTGACCCGGTGCTTGATGGCGAAGTCGGCGAAGTGGTGGTGACCGTGCTCAATCCCGACTACCCCCTGATCCGTTTCGGCACCGGCGACCTCTCGGCCGTGCTGGCGGGCACCTGCCCCACCGGCCGAACCCACACCCGCATCAAGGGCTGGATGGGCCGGGCCGACCAGACCACCAAGGTGCGTGGCATGTTCGTGCACCCGGGCCAGGTCGCCGAGATCGTCAAGCGCTTCCCCGAGGTCAGCAAGGCCCGTCTGGTGGTGATGGGCGAGATGGCCAACGACCAGATGGCCCTGCAGGTGGAAACCGCCGCGCCGTCCGAAGCCTTGCAACTCAAGATCGCCGATGCGGTGCGCGATGTGACCAAGCTGCGCGGCAACGTGCAGTGCGTGGCTCCCGGCAGCCTGCCCAACGACGGCAAGGTCATCGAGGACGCTCGCAGTTACCAGTGATGTTGTTCAGCAGGGCGGTCATCGGGGGTAAGTAATTCCCGCGATTGGCAGCCGACGGCGAAGTCCTACACTTTCATGGTTCTAGTACGAAAGGACTGTAGACATGAAAAATTGGATTGCCCTGACGGCATTGGCGGGCCTGATGGCCGGCGCACACGCTGCTGACCATTACCCCAGCAAACCCATCACCATCGTGGTGCCGTTCTCGGCCGGTGGCCCCACCGACCGTGTGGCCCGTGATCTGGCCGAAGCCCTGCGCAAACCGCTGGGCGGTGCCACCTTGCTGGTGGACAACGCCGCTGGCGCTGGCAGCTCCATTGGCAGCAACAAGGTGGCCAAGGCCGCCCCCGATGGCTACACCTTGCTGCTCAACCACATCGGCATGGCCACCATGCCGTCCCTGCTGCGCAACATCCCCTTCAAGGTCGAGTCCGATTTCGAATACCTGGGCATGATCAACGATGTGCCCATGACGCTGATCGGCAAGCCCAGCCTGCCGGCCCACAACTACAAGGAACTGGCCGGCTGGATGAATGCCAACAAGGGCAAGATCAACCTGGGCAACGCCGGTGTCGGTTCGGCCTCTCACCTGTGCGGTTTGCTGTTCCAGAACGCCCTGCAGATGGACATGACCACCGTGCCCTACAAAGGCACGGCCCCGGCCATGTCGGACCTGATTGGCGGTCAGATCGACCTGATGTGCGACCAGACCACCAACACCACGAGCCAGATCGAAGGCAAGAAGGTCCGGGCCTTTGTCGTGACCACCGCCAAGCGTCTGGGCACCGCATCGCTCAAGGACCTGCCCACGTTGCAGGAGTCCGGCCTCAAGGGCTTTGAAGTCACCATCTGGCACGGCCTCTACGCCCCCAAGGGCACGCCTGCCGATGTGTTGGCCAAACTCAACGCCGCGCTCAAAACCGCCCTCAAGGACCCTGAGTTCGTCAAGAAGCAGGAAGGCCTGGGCGCGGTGGTGGTGACCGACAAGCGCACCGATCCGGCCGAGCACAAGAAGTTTGTGGCGGCTGAAATTGCCAAGTGGAGCCCGATCATCAAGGCCGCAGGCGTGTACGCCGACTGACCTGTTGCGCTCCGGCGCATCCAAAAACAAAAGCCGCATCTGCGGCTTTTGTTTTTGGGTCGCGTGTTCAGGGCTTATTCGTTGTCCAGTGCGTTGGCGGCGCCCCACAATGCCGGAGACTCGTTGGCCTGGATCACCCACACAGGGATCTGCTGCAGGTAATTGGCAAAACGGCCTTTGGCTTCGAAGCGTGTCCGGAAGCTGGAGGTTTCAAACCAGCCCATCAGGCGGGGCACGATGCCCCCGCCAATGTAGACGCCGCCGCGTGCACCCAGGGTGAGGGCCAGGTCGCCGGCCACCGAGCCCAGAAACCCGGCGAACATGTCCAGCGTTTGCAGGCAGGCCGCGTCCTTGTCGGTCAGGGCGCGCTGGACAATCTCCACCGGGGTGATGTCTGGTGCGGCCGCCTGCTGCTGAACAGTCGCCAGCGCCAGATGCAAATCCACCAGGCCCTGGCCGCACAGCACGCGCTCGGCCGAGACGTGACCGTATTGCTCGCGGATGTGTTCGATCACCTGGTATTCCAGGAGGGTGTGCGCTGCCAGCGTGATGTGCCCGCCTTCGCCTGCAATCGCAGACCAGCCACTGTCGCCGTGCGGGATCAATCCGGAAACGCCGAGGCCCGTGCCGGGTCCGATCAAGGCAATGGCGGAATGTGCGCAGGGTGTCTGCCCCCCCAGCTGGGTGCGTTGCGACGCGGGCAGCGAGAGCAAGGCCAAGGCCAGCGCAGTGAAGTCGTTGATGACTTTCAGCTTTTGCAGCGACAGGCGCTTTTGCAGTGCCTGGATAGAGAACGACCAATGGTGGTTGGTCATGGTGATTTGATCGCCAGTGACCGGGTTGGCGATGCCGATGCAGGCCGCCGCAGGGGCACTGACGCCAGCGCGTGCCAGATAGGCTTCGATGGCGAGCGCGATGTCCGCGTGGTCAGCACAAGGCAGCACATGGATGTGCTCCAGTGCGGCGCCTTCGCGGCTTTGCCAGCCAAAGCGGGCGTTGGTTCCCCCCACATCGCCCAGCAGTCGGGGGTACAGGGCGTTGGTGCTCATGAACAATTCAAAAACATCTTTGTTTGAAAAGATGCCCCAACCCTTGCGGGCCGGGGCGACAAAGTTTCCTTGGAAGAAACGTACTCAACAACTCGTGTGTCTTGGCTGTGGTCTGCCCCGCGGCCTCAGTTGATGAACTGCTCCGAGCCCACAATCCCCAGCTTCGTCAT
>Ga0213921_1000477_pt1 | contig 13253 bp, 32 predicted proteins | sample McNCre2017MG_FD_165041 | JGI IMG/M metagenome (GOLD analysis project Ga0213921, IMG submission 165041) | Freshwater microbial communities from McNutts Creek, Athens, Georgia, United States - 20-17 MG | ecosystem: Environmental > Aquatic > Freshwater > Creek | place: USA: Georgia | collected...
TCCACACCCCGTATGTAAAGGAATCCGACAGCATGGTCAACTCTGGGTTGAAGTGGTTCAGGTAATCCTGCAAGTGCATCGCATGATGCGTTTCCTTTATAAACTCGTTGCTGACTACGAAAGCCAGTGCAGACTTGATTTCGATCAGATGGGGGAAGTGCAGGAAAAGTGCAGCAGACATGATACGCAGCTGGTTAAGGTCAGCGTACTTGGCGTTCTTGCTGGTCTTGTAATCCATACTATAGGCTTTACGCCCACCAGCTATTACCAAGTCGGCAATGCCATGCCACCAGTAGTCTGGATCGTCGAAGTCACACGGCTCGAAGTTGCCACCTACTTTCTTAATGCCTAACTTCAACTCGCAGTATCGCTCCCCGGGTATGTTGTTAACTGCGTCCATAAACCTTTGCAGGAAGGTAAACTTGACGGGCAACGGAGTTCCATCCTTTATGTAGTCCTCCGCAGCTTTATGCATTTCCTTACCGTATAGAGTGGCCTCAGTATCAGGGGGTTTGAAGTCCCTAGCTACCTTAACGTGGTAGTACTGCTTTGCACACTGTTGATACATCTTCAAGCTGCTATACGACCACTGTGGTTTCACTCTTGTTCCCCTTCACCTTCGCAAAGTTTTTTTATAACATCTTGGTGTATCCCATCTAACTGGATACGTTGGAGTTTAGCGTCTAGTAAAGCATACTCGTTTGGGGCTCGCTGCTCAATAAATCTCAGAATCCTTTCCCACTTTGCCCATTCATCAGGGATATCATAGAATTCTTCCGGATGTGTATCCATCCTAGCAATCAGTAGTTCAGTTACGGGGTGCATTACGGTGTCCTATTTTTCGGGGTTAGGGTTTTAAGTAGCCCTTTGGGTACGCGTTTAGCGTCAAGTTTAACACTAGCCCCATAGATACCGTCTGTGGTGTTTACATCGTTTTCAGAAGTGCCAAGCATATCCATCTGTTCAGGATGGGGTGGAGCACACAGCGCACTCATCACGTCCTTATGTAACTGGTCAAGTTGTACAGCATGTAATCTCCCTTCAAACATAGCCCACTCATCAGGAGGGAGTGCCGCTTGTAGTTTGTTTAATACTTTGTACCACCTACCAACCTCAAAATCACGTAGAGAACCTGTTGAGGTAAACTCCTCGGGGTTAGACTCAAGCCTAGCGAGCAGTAGTTTAGTTACGTCGTGCATATTATTTACCCCTAAGCATAGAAGTGAATTTGTGGAACTTGTTCGTATTAGTTTTACTTAGTATCTTAGTGCCGTCGCTAGTGTATTCCCCCATACCAACGGGGAGTCCGACGCGGTATGCACTAGCATTCTGGTATGCATTAGCTAATGCTTGCTGGGTACTCTGTAGTTTGGCGTTTGCAAGACCCTGTGCAAACCCCTTTGTGTTCTGGTCGTAGTTATACTGACGCTGGTAATCTTCACTGAGTTTATCTTCTTCAAGAAGAACCGCCATGAGTCTCTTATGTGCTACGTCCAAGTGGGCTTTATTCACTGCTGCCTTCAACGCAGCAAGCTCTGCCTCCGAGAAGCAATCTTTATAGTCGTTTCTTATGTGCGCCAGTAACGCAGCTTTTTGGGTTTTGTAGACCCCGTACTCTACCTCCGTCTGCACCTCCTCAGGGTGTGTGCCCATCCTAGCAATAATCAAATCTACTATCGGGTGAAACCCGGTTTTGCTTTCGTCGCTCATTAACATTCTCCGTAAGAGTCGCCGTATCCGGCTTCGCAGTTTAATGGAAGATCAAGTGCCCACTCAGGGCGCAACCTCATAATCAGCTCTACAAACTCCATACCCATTACCAGTTCATCCTCTGGGATCAAGCAAGCTATGGCATCATGTACCGTCATCACTACTGGGTACTTACGGTTAATTGTAAGCATCTGTTCACCGATGATGATACGTGCCAACGCCTGACAGATATTCTCCACCACCTTACCTCCGTATATCCTGTTGGGGATAATCTGCTTACCCCTCTTGGTGTCGTAGACAAGTTCTTCTTTGCCCTCGTCGTTAACATGCTTTCTCAAGTTGGGGTATTTCACATACAGACCATTCGGCAAGCGTATACCTTTCCTACCTTCAACTAATACTACGCCCTCTTTACCTAGAGGGGAAGTAGCATCCCGTATGATTGCTTCCAACGCTTTACCCGCCTGTTTCCACAGTGCAGTTATCTGCGGGTATGCGGTGCGGTACACCTGAATGATACGTTCGCACTCCTCTTGCGGCATGTCCACCTTGAACACTTTAAGTTGTTCCCGAAACCGGACAGCCCCCATACCGTAACCACACCCCAAGATGGTTGTCTTACCAACAAACCTCTCATCCGCACTTATCTGGGATACTGGCTTACCGTAAATAGCAGCTGCCATAATCTTGTACGGGTCATACTGCATGTCCTCCTTCGCAACCCCCGCAGCTATCTCCTCGTTGTTCTTCTCGAAGAACTCTACCAAGTCATTCTGCCCAGCCAACCATGCAAGGGTACGGGCTTCGATCTGGCTGGAGTCAGAGTCAACTACTTTGAATCCATGCGGGGCTCGTATAGAGTGCTTGATAGGACTACGCCTAGGCAGGTTCTGTAGGTTCACCTTATCATCCCCACCCCAACGCCCTGTGTGAGCAGCGTAGTAGCGAAGTGGGATAGGCATAAGCCCACGCTCAGAAATCTCAAGGAACCGTTCAGTTCTCGTCTCCTCCAGTGTGGACTTAGCCCCCACCCTAGCTGCTGTTAGTATCTGTATAGTTACATCTGGATGTTCCAGCAACGCCTTAAACCCCTCGTCATTTTTACCAAATGCGTAAGTCGGCTTCCCTGTTGTAGGGCTGATCTTCATAGGGGGCTCAACACCACGCTTCCTCAAGAGGTCTGCAAACTTGACGTTACTCATCAAGTCACTTCGCATGTACTTGCCGAGCTGGATCATCTTGTTAAGGCGCACTGATGACAAGTGATGTGTCAGTACATCGGAATCTAACTGTAGCTTCGGCTCAGTAAACATACGGATAGTCATGTCAATGAGTTTAAGCTCTACCAACGGGAAGCCAGCACCTAGAACCTTGAACAGCTCGTAGGTCAGAGTAACGTCGTTCCTGCAATACTCCCCGTAGTTATGCAGGTCTGATGCTGTAAAGTCCAACCGCTTCTTTCCCAGTGCGTTAACCACTTCAGTACCCTTCACCCCCAGCTCATAGTACTCAGCTAGTGCAGCTAGGCTCCCGCCTACCTCGATGGTATGTAGTGCCCGTGCCATAGACAGGGTATCTACTATGCGTTTAGGCCGGATGTCGAAGTGCCAGTTAAGGATAGCCATATCGAACATAGCATTGTGGGCAACGACTATATGGTCGTGGAGAGAGAACCTATCAAGAAACGCCTTGGTCTTTTCCTTAGTACCACTGAACCAGTCGGGTTCCTCGTCATTAACTTGCACAGCCACGCCGATGACTTCAAATCGCTCGTCACGTATGTATTCCTCCGTAGTCATCTTGGATAGCGAGTACTGCTTATCGTAGTACGTTTCAAAATCTAATGTAATTATATTCACTTAAAGCTCCTCAGGAAACACAAGCTCAAACCCAAGATTAGATAGCAGTTGCGTAGCTTTTAGTAACGCGCCTAGTTCATCCCTAGCTATTACTGGTTCATAGGTACGTAGCTTAGGGTGACCCTTATAGTAGACTCGGAACAGTCTTTCTCCTCCGGGGTATCCGATAGGAAACGTAACGTGACGACACTCTATTTTCTCTACGGTCAGTCGCATTACTACACCTCCTCAATTATCAAACCCTGCCCACTCGGGGTGGACTTAAATTTATTCCACCACAATGCAGCGCACGTACCGCACAATGCACAAGTCTGTTGCCCCCGACTTGTAGGCCACGAGAACTTAACTTCTGCGGGCAGTGAGCATTGCTGACACCTAGTCATGTAACCCTCCTATAGTGACCTCTTTAACTCCCCAAATCTTGCAGCTCCGTATGAACTGCTTAAACACATCTAACTCGTCACCTGCTGGCCTATTCCCTATAGAGTGGATGGTACAATGCAAGTCCCAGCGGTAATCGGAGTAGTAGCGGTAGTCAACGTGTTTCTGAAAATGCGCTAGCAACCCGCGATGGTTAATGCCACTACCCTCTACTACAAACCATATCCTGAAAGTCCCCCCAGTAGGCTTCTCCCTTTCCAGTTTCACAACCTTGAACGTAACCATATAACCTCCTCACCCGCCCATAATCCACCCAAACACCCCCGCGACGGAATAAAAAATAATCAGAATAACGAGCATCCATCTTGGCATCTGAGATAGCTGCTTAACGTACCACACAAACGGAGTGGCAAGCCACGACAATACCTTATTCATTTCACTTCACCTCTTTCCATATTTGCTGACAACCTCACGCGCAGCTAACACAGGACAATGCTCTGGCGTATCTCCGCAGTCGTGGTCTTTGTGTTGCGAGTCGTTCACTAGATTACGCAATGCATTCACTACCCATTCAATCTCCGCATCCTTCGCGGCAAGCTGGTGTACGTAGCACTTGCTTGACGGGTATATCGTCACCCCGTCGGCGGTTTCTTTCATGGCTGTACCGCATGAAAAAAATGTGCCCCAAGTATCAATGTCGTTAATTTCAGCCCCGCAGTTGGGGCAGATGTCATCTTTCGTATTCATCTACCACCTCCATTATGAAAGCAAAACAATCGGCAAGTTGCATTTAGGACAGCAATCCGGCAAGCCGGTGTACTCGTTATATAACGGGACATCGTTGTGCGGTGACTCGTATCCTGTAACCTCACATAAACCGATAGCCCTCCATTCACAACAGTTTAATCTTTTGTGGTTAATAACCACGTCAACAGAATCGACCGGACACTCAAGCAGTATTTCTGATGGTTTGCCCTTGCTAGTAACTCGCAAGTAGGGGCTGGTTTGCTCGGTACTCACTTTGTTTTCTCCTTTTTTGGGGTTTTCTTTTCCTTAACAGCGAATACAACGTCCACCGGAAATGCTTCATACCACACGCACTCGTTAGGGGGGACTGCATCACCGCCAGAGTAATCGCTGAGGAGCTTTCCATACGCAAGATCAGGCGTGGCACCTTCATATGCCTGCCCATCCGCAACGCAAAGATATACTACAACACTCATTTCACTTCCCCTCTCATAATATATGCCATGATGCGACCGATTCAACAAGGCAGAGTGCCACATAAAGCACGACAACGAATTCCAGAAACAGCAGAAAATACTTTCTCATGTCCCACTTCCTCGTTCATACATGCCCCCTTACACGTAGTTCCTCTACTGTTCTATGTGCATCTGATGCAGTCGGGGAGATAGCTGCCCACCCCCCGTTGCATATGCCCGATGTCATCTTGTTACCTTCGGCACCTAGTCTAGGTGAGAACTTCCAGCTACCGTAGCGAGCCCCAGAACCGGCTTCAAGTGGATATACCTTAACGTCGCCGCCATACTCAACTCTTGCAAGAAACATACAACCTCCAGTTACTTAGTCTTCAAACCTTCAATGCCTGCGCCTGCCACTGGGCTTTCCAGTGTGCGTATTCTTTCCATCAACCTGCCGATCAAGTCATTCTGCATATCAATAAGATTCTGCTGTGACTCGACCAGCCCATCTATAGCCTTGAATAATGCCTCATGGTTGACTGTGGGTACTGCTTTATCTAGTGGCATCACGCTCCTCCCCGTTCTTGATACGGTTATAAATCTCCTCACGGTGCACTGAGATATTAGCTGGTGCTGCAATACCTAGCCTTGCAGAGTTACCCTTCACATCCAGTACAGTTATCACAATGTCATCACCAATGATGATTGACTCACCCAGCTTACGTGTTAACACCAACATCTTATTTACTCCCATCAACAATGGCAACGAACAATAATACACTCCCACCGATCCAATGCCCTGTAGAGTACAAGGCAACTGACGTACACAAGAACATAGCTGAAGTTATTACGTTCATCTCACACCTCCTTCTTACGTTCAGCAATCTCACGCTTCAAGTACCACTCGGCTTTCTCCAAGTCTTGTACTGGATTGCCCTTGTCATCTGCACGGCAGATATACTTGATTACATTACCCAGTTTATACCCAAGCCCCTTGGCCTCGATGAAGTCAATCACCTCGATGCCGCCCTTTGTATAGTGCGCTGGGGAATTAACCAAGTCGGGCTTAGAGTCCAGCAACTCAAACACTGTCTTTTGATTACGTTCTTTCATGATCCTCTGGGTCGCTAACTTGTGCAGGTAGACAGCTCTGTTCCTGCTTACCCCAAAACGCATATCGTGCCTTATGTCTTTGGCGGTGTACCCTAACTTTTTTACAAGGTCGTAAGCCTCGCTTTTCTGCCAATCTGGAATCTTACTCATAACTACTCCTACTCGTTTTGTAACAACTTAATCCAACCTTCAACCAACCCTAAACTGTTTTCTTTTACTACTAATGCTGTACCTCCTGCGGTATGTATCGCATGTATCTCTCGTGCCTGTAACTCCGTAACCAAGTTATTCTTAGCCTTACATTCGATAGCTAGAAACCTGCCGTTACAGCAACAGATGATGTCAGGTACCCCACTGCGTCCATACCCATGAGTAGCGGGGAAGAAATAGTAAACGCCATACTGCTTCAGTATCTTCACTACTGCGTCCTTCACTTTCTTTTCGGGTGTTGCAGCCATTACGTACCCTACCTCTGCTTCGCATAGAAATCAACATACTCGATCAACGCATCACGCATTAACTGTGTATGCTTTACATTCTTACCTTTGAAGAACGCAAGTACGTACCTCGGCACTCGTATAGTTACATGCGCCATCACTGGTTTCGCACCCTTACCTCTTTTCTTAGTCGCCACGTTTCACCTCTTCTGCTTTGTTTGCAATATCCTGCAAAGCGGAGATCATATCTTTGAATCCCCCCTTGCTACTCATCACCCTCTCAACTTCAATCCGTGTACGTAGCTTGATGTTACGTCTCTCCACCCAGCCCGATGCATACCACGTACATACAAACAGTTCCCATGAATGGCTACCTCCCCACACTAATAACGAAACAAGAACACAAATGTAGATAGCTGCAACGGCTATTATCCAGTTTCTAAAATACTTAGTAGCACTCATAACCTACTCCTGAACTTTGACATAGAATACTTCTTCCGACATGCGAATCCCTACACCTGAGATTAGCCTGCCCCCCTCACCCAACTTCAAGAACCCGAGATTACGCACTATGTTCTCCGGCAGTACACTCAGGTCAGTCACAGCCTTGTGTCCCTCCTTTGGTACAATGTCTCCTGAGGACATATAGGTATCAAGTTGTAGCGTCATAGGTGCACTCACCACATACTCCTCGAAGCGTTTAGAGACCGCTACGAACTCAGTATTCGGGTCGCACCACTCCCGTAAGTGCTGTTCATACTGGATGAACTTATCCATCTGGTCAGAAGGAACCCCTAATGCCTTTAGCTTGTCAATGATTTCTGGAGAGTCGTAAATCAACTGAACGACTTGCTTAACCCATCCATCCAGCAAACTACCCATCTCTCTATGCATAGCACGAGTCTCATGGTAAAAAGTCTGCCGCATGGTCTGCGCCGCAGCCTTAGCGCACTCTTGAAACGGAATTGTTGAGAAGTTCTTTACCAGCTTATACGCAGCCTCCACAGACTTAGCCCGTTTGTAGTTAATGTTCTTTTCCGTAAACTTACTGCAACATACACGGAACCAGCCTTTAACGTACTCGATAGTACCAAGTAGCTCGTCAGCGTAGAAAACCTTGAAGCTATTTATCGCGTGGTACGTACCATGAGGATGCGTACCATAGAAAGCCCAATCAGGATTCTCTTTTGCTACCTGAGCAATAAGCGGCTTGATAAGTGTTTCTACATTAGGGGGTATATAACCCCCCACCTCCTGACATCTCCTCTCGTAATGGTCGCGGTACGAACCCCTCACTGCCACGCATACGTTATCCGTCATACCTTCCACCTTGATAAACAAGTGGTTGTACTTCTTGTCAAACGCAACCGGCCTATTGAAATTAACACTCATTGAAATCTCCTCCACGTAATTAGACAACTAATCCAGTACCTTCAAAGTCTTCCGGCTGGAATATGACTCCAACCCGTGCCTCTCTGTACTCTAGGTCACATTTATACTCCGTCCATATCGGGTCTTCCCACTCCTCCTTGAATATACGTATTGCATCTAACTCATCTATAGGGGCACGTTCGTTATCATCCCCTATCCCCCATACCCTGATTACCCCATCGTCCTCCCTAAGTAAGGCTGTGAAGTGCCCATATTGATTCCTCAAAATTCTCAGAATTTCCACCGTCATAAGTCCTCCGGCTCGACAAACTCAACCTCGGGGTCGTACAGATCAGGGCGTACTCTAACCTGCGTTCGTAGCTCGATAACTGCCGCCAGCTCATCCTCAGCCCAGACAAACCTCTCGGAGCCATCAGCGCACCGCACTACGAATCTATACAGTCCTTCCCCTAAGTGGAAACCCCTCTTGATACTTATCACTTGGAGTTTCTTTTTCACCACTACGGACATACGCCCTCCTACCAAGCGAACTGTTTCAGGATCGAATCCACCTTGTTCTTGAGCTCGGCTCTACTCACGATAGATTCCTTCAACTTATCTACATTAGCACCAGTCATCGTAGCTTCCAAGAGCTGCCTTGCTTCTTCCAGCTTCGGGTCTTTAGTGATGTTCAGATGCGTCAGCAGTTCACACAGATTGACTGCGTTCTCCACCAGCGAGTCATGGTACACCCGCTTAACTTCACCCTCACGCTCAGTCAGCTTGGCTGACATATCAGATAACAGCTTATGCAGTCGCTGCCACGGCTCCCTCATTGCTTCACCCATGCGTTCAGTGAAGCTCGCCTCGTACTGCGATGATAGTTCCTTTAGCTCCCCCGCCGGTACATCTACGCGGAAGTCACCAGCTTCCGGCACTGGGCTGAACGTAATCTTGAACCCGAACTTACTACGCACCTCGTCTACACTTGGGTAGTCGTTGGGGTCAAACAGTCCACCTAAGTAATTCTGTGCTGTCTGTACCAGCGCAGGGTAGTTCTGGATGAACTCGTCTACCATCGTATCGAACTGGGCTTGCAGCTTATTAAGCTCCGTCTTGTATTCAAAGAACAAAGTCATAGGCAGCAGCCTAGCACCACGATCAGCCCACGGCAGCGTTCTGGCTATGTGTAGTGTCCGGCATCGGGAGGCAAAGTCAGCGATGTTCTTACGCATTGCGGAACCTGCCATCAGGTTCTTATGTACCTTCGCTGCGTTCTTAACCGCCGAGTTATCCGCAGTTACCTTATCCGTCTCAGTCCTGTCCAGTTTGTTAGCTGTCCACACATTGATGTTCAGCTCTACCAGTAACGAACTCGTTGCGATACTCATAATCATCTCCTCCAAGTTATGAATCGTTAATACACTATATCACGTTGAACAGAAAGTAAACCCACACTATGAAAAGAATCGACACTCTCTATATCATCTGGCTCCTCGCCAATCCGCATGAACTCCATTGCTAACTCCGCTGCGTGGTTGTCCCTATTGAATACCTCAGCGAACTTCTCCCGCACAGCTTCAAACGCTCGTATCTCGGGGTAATCTGGATACCACTTAACCCCGAACTCCTTGTACGCATACCCCTTATAATTATCCCGAGTGAATAACCACAGTCCGTCTGTGTTACCTCCATCATCAAACAGCACCCTATTCCCACCTAACGTGTTATCTAACCCATGTACCTTAATCATAGGTATCAGGTTCTCCTCAACCCACAGCTTCAATATAGGGAACACTTCTTCCTTCCCATACATCAGCATTACTACATCACTTCGATACCCCATCACACACCTCCAAGAGTTACTTCGTAACCTAAATTTTCCCAATACCCATGTGCCAGCTTGAACGCCTCCAGTTCATGCGTTGCATATCTACCTATTACATGGCATGACTCATCCTCATCCATGTACCATATGTTATACCAGTCAACCTTCAACACCTGCTGGGCATAGGTATCACTAGTATCTTTCTTGATACTGTACACCACAATTTTCTTACTCATCTGCTACTACCTCGTAGCCTCGACTCTCCATAAAGGTCTTGAACTTAATGAACACATCAAGCTCGTCTACTCCAAGGCCGGCACTGGCGAAGGGGTAACCGCCACCATAAGCCGAGTGGATGTACTTTACAGTGAAGCTCCTCAACCCATCGTGCCTTTCTAAAGCATCAGGGTTAGGACTTATACTATGTATAGTGAGCTTACTCATCTTCCACCCCCAGCTTCTTGTAGAACGCAGCGATTGCACCTAGTTCATCATCTGCCATTACGTACTCAGATAATCTCTTAGTACTCCTTACGCTACTCGGACTTAGTTTCTTACGATAGTCCACCCACCACCACCAGCCCTTCTCTGGCATTGTCCAATCCGGCATGACATCTAGTATCTCCACATCCTCAGGGCGCATCTTCTTCACCTCCAAGAATTACTTCGTAGTTGTGAGACCCCCAATCCTTTTGTAGTGCTATGAATGCACCTAGTTCATCGGATGCCCTACGATAAGTAGTACGGTGTTCTCCGTTGAAAGTATAGTGTAGGTAAAACTTAAACATCCAACCATAACCCACAGCATCGAGGCGACCCCTCTCAATCTTATACACCACAACCCGCTTGCTCATGTTGCCTCCTACTCCTTAGGTTTACCCGCCAGCTTATAGGTTGTATATGCTGCATCAGGGAGTATCACTATGTTGTACGAGTCCTCATCAATCTCCCATATATGCTTGGTAGTGGACGATCCATTGCCGGTATCCTTATGCCACTTCTCGTCATACTGTTCTGCTTTAGCTAACAGGTTACCGAAGGTAATGGCCTCCTCGATACTCATTACATACTTTCTATAACCAACTGACACGATTGCTTTAGCCATCTCATTTACTCCGTAGGTATAACTTCTAGTTGCTGTTCCTTAGCCCAGCTCATGAACTGGGCTAACGCTTCTATCTCACAGCCTTCGCTATCACAGATGAACCACTTGTGATGCTCGGGGTACCCTATGTAATACGAAGGTAGCGGGTCTACATAACGAAACGTCACCTGATACACATAATCCGTAGGCATATGAGACCCCTGACACTCGACCAGCATTATGGATACCCTACCCTTGCACTTAGCCATACCCCACCTCACGGCATGTACTGAGAGTACTCGTCCCTGAATATCCCACCGCCTGTGTACTCCTCAGCCTTAACCAGCTTCGCCTCCTCCGCATGAACGCTAAGGATGACGTGCTTGATACTCTTGGTGAGGTAAGTCGCGTCAATAGTGGGTCTCTGGTGCTCACTCATCCAGCTATACACAGGGGGGCTACTCATATACAGAATATACGCAGCGGCATTACCCCAGCTATCTTGGTCACGCATCCATGCATCTACTTCCCAATCTCTGATGGTGTGGTGACTCCCGTGTCCCAGCACCGCCTTCAAGTCATCGCTAGTGAACACCCTACCATTACGCAGCCTACGCATACCCTCTACATACTTAATGAACTGTGCATAGTGATCCTTCTTGAACTTGTGGTACAGCTTCCTGTCCAGCACATACCGCACTGGGTTACCCTCAGGTACATACACCGCCACAGTGCTACCCGAGGGCACGATGAACTTCAGGTTCTTATTAACGGGGATCGGATGCTCAACACCCTCACTGTAACACCACACCTTGCGGTGTCTCTGCCCAATGCTTACACCCAGAATGTGCCCCACTACCTTCATAGTAGACGACGTACCCCAGCCACCGAAGTTAACGATGATGGTGTCATCAGGCTTGTACTTGATGATGTCCGTACTGTGCATACGTACCACTACATCCCCACCTTCCTGCCGGATGTTCAGCCACTTCTTAGTGCGAGCCCCGTAGGGTTTCAACGTAGACCCACGGATAGGTTTGATCCTCTCCTCATGTCGCTTGGCATCACTGTACCGAACGATGCGAGGGAAACTTGTCAAGTCTAAACTACCGAACATAACTACCTCCAGATTAAATTGTCGACCTAAGAATTCTTAGGTAACCGAATCGCCCTTTGTATCACAGTCTTCTTGTACATAGCATGGTCAGGGGTATTAGCCTCCCACTGTTTATAGAACGCAGCTATCGCACTCAGCTCATCGTCTGCTTCGTTATCCAGTATAGCCCACCTGTACTGCACACAGTCCCCATCTATCGCAGTGATGTGGTACATACTAGCGTGTTTGTTAACCTCCACCACCACAGGCATCGTACTCATGATTACTCCGTAACGTGTATCGTCTTACCCACTGGGGCTGTTGCACCCTCGTTACCAGCCACCACCCACAGTACTGGCACATCCCACACACCCCAGCTACCCACATACCCATCTGTCAACATGATGACGCACTCAGGCTTGAGCTGCTTGTTCTTCATGTACACAGGTACACACTCAGGGTCTGTGCCACCGCCACCCTTAGGCTTGGTGGACTCAACCAGACTTCCCATATTGCCGATGTCATATGTCTCATGCCCAGCCACCTCGGTATCCCAGTACAGCAGCTCGATAGCTTCGGGGTGTACTTCATCAGCGATAGCCTTCACCTCAGTCAGGAACCTATCCAAGATGCGACCACCGATACTACCTGACGTATCAATACCCACCACGATGCGACCGACTGACTCACCCACAAGTGACGGCATATACACATCAGACCCGATGTACCTGCGGTTCACCCTGCGCCATGAGGATGCATCCTTACTGTTGCAGATACTGGTGATGAACTCACGCAACTGCTCACGCCAGTCAACCTCGGGCTTGAGCAACTCACCCAGCGCACGATCCATGTTGCCTCCGTTCTTACCCGCCATCTTGCTGGCAGCAATCTGTCCCTGACGTAATGCCCTGTCAATGTCACGCTCCAGCTCCTTAACTTCCTGCTCAGTCAACTCGTTAGCTTCTTCCCATCCGTGGTCATCGAACCCTTCACCTCCACCACCTCCACCCTTACCGCCTTGCTGTTCCTTCTTGAGGATTTCAAATACTTGCTTGGCATTCATCCCTTGAAACCGAGGGTCATAGCATCCCATCTTTGTACCATCAGGCTTCTTCGGAAACGCAACAGTAGTTTCGTTGGGGTCAGAGTCCACGATCATCCCATTGATAACA
>Ga0213921_1000479_pt1 | contig 13212 bp, 19 predicted proteins | sample McNCre2017MG_FD_165041 | JGI IMG/M metagenome (GOLD analysis project Ga0213921, IMG submission 165041) | Freshwater microbial communities from McNutts Creek, Athens, Georgia, United States - 20-17 MG | ecosystem: Environmental > Aquatic > Freshwater > Creek | place: USA: Georgia | collected...
AGCAGTGCCACCAACCTTTGCGAGCAAAGTCTCATACGCTACGCCGTATTGCTCCACCTTGATTGTTCCAAGTTCTGCCTGCAATGCGGCCACAGTACGCACGTGAGCCAATGCAAACTCTGCGTTATCGCGTGTGATGACAACGCCCTCAATGGTCTTTCCAATGAAGTCCATTGGGTCCTGATCGAGCTGCCAGCAGGTCTCAGACAGCGCGTGAATGGCTGTGCCAATCTGCGCAGCTTCACCGGCAGGCTCGTACGGCACTTTCAGAGATAGGCGTGCTGATGCTGGGCAGGCGATCCAGCGCGAAGCACTAGAGGGACGGAGAATTAATTGCTTCATTTTTCGCTTTCGTTTACAAGTAATTGATAGGCTATGTTGCGTACCTCTGAAGTGACGCAGTGGCCAAGGTCCTCTGGGTGAACGAGCCGCTTTAGAAATGCAGTCTTTTCGCGTGATGCGTTGCGTTCATTCTCTAGCTGCGTTGCCAGATAGATCGCGTGCTCGCGTAGTGTTTTAAGGTCTTGCTGGCTCACTTTTTCCCCCACAAGTACCAAGTACCAATCAAAACAGCATCTGCGCGCCCGTCATCCTTAACCCGAGCAAATGATTTCTGTTGCGTCGGATAGAGTTCGCAGGCTCTGGCGCGTGATGCATCCTTGCCTGCACCACGACCAACGGCTTTTGTCCACACGCTAGGCGTGACATAAGTCACTGGAATGTCGTATGCCGCGACAATGCCCTCAATGATTCCAAGGCTGCGACCAAAACTGAACATGGACGTGACGCCCTGACCAGGCATTGCAGATACCTTCTCCACGATGACGTGGCGTGGGTCGTACTGAGTGAATATACCTGCCAACGCAGACGCTGAAATCTGCCTCTTGGCTTTGCCATTGCGGGAAAGTTCGTGCGTTGGCATATCCGCTATATCAATCAATGCGCCACCCTCAAATACGGCAATTGCGCCACTCAAGCCTGGATCTATGGCCATCACTATCATTGGGTTGCCTTTGCCGCAATTAGCGCGTCCACGGCCTGCTCCAGCTTGACGATGGAGCTGTACAGCGGGACCGTCTTACCCGTACTCCAGCGTGAGAGCTGCGCTGGGTCAATCCCAGCCGCGTACGCGATATCGTTCATCTTGAACCCGTTTTCCTTGGCGCGAAGCCGAATTGCCTCGATTGCCTGCTCTGTTGACGTAACCATTGTGCCTTACCCTCCAAATTGACGAATGGCGCAATTCTAGGCGGCTTTTTTGACTACAAACACAAATATTTTTGCCTACTTAGGGTAAACACCTAGATAATTTCGTTGATTACTTAGTCAATTCGTGTAGGATATGCACCATCAACAACCCGCCGAATGGCATTTTTAGGAGAGCAAATATGCGATACCGCGAACATTACACAATCCAGCCAGCCACCCGCAGGTGGGCAGAGATAGCCTTGGCAGTGGCCATCGGCCTTGGCCTTGCAGTCCTTTTCTTTTTTGGAGCGTAAAAATGTCCGAGTCAATGCAAAAACAGATCGACGAAATCGTGCAGGAGCTGTCGCCCCAAAATGGACAAATCGGAATCCTTACAGCGCATGAGTTGCAGTCTCATCTGCGTATGGCTGCAACCAGGGGCGCGTTAGTCGGGTGGGCGGCTGCTGAAAAGTTGACCACCAACAGATTCAAAGAGGAGTATGAAAACATGGCCCACCACTGCAAGCAGTTGGAGCTGGAGATCATGGAGCTAAAGCGGTGAGAAAGCGCAGCAGTTACCGGCCACGGCCACAGTTGCCAAACCCTGTCGCGTGGATCATCAACGGATTCAAGCCAATCACGCAGGCTGGCATAGTTAACGTGCAGATCAAGAACCATCAAGCCATTGACGCACTGCGTAAGGGTATTGCGGACCGTGAGGACATTGACACCATCATCGAGGCATTCAACATTGCCGAGGCGCTACAGCGTATTGGCATTGGCAGTGATTACAAAGAAGACATCAGAGCCGCGCAGGACGCCCTATTTGACGTCTCAAAGCGCGGCGTTAACAGAGAGTACAGATTTATTCTCAAGGCGCAGGAATTGGTCGCTATCAACCTTGGCATGGAGATACATGATGCCCAGATTGAAGTGACAACCATCGAGCAGATGGAGCAGGCGATCAATATCGTGAAGGCAGAAATCAAGAACCGCAAGGCGCGGACAATATTGGAGAAAACACAATGAGTTTTATAAAGTTTTTGAAGGACTACTGGCGCGATCTGACGCCAAGGGAAGTATGTGAGCGTGAGCTTGCAGATGCAACCCTTGAACTATTACAGGCAGAATCCGGCGCTGAATATGCGCAGAGCATCATTACCTACAACCAGGTGCGTATCAAGCGCCTCAAGGCAAGACTGGAGGAGTACAAATGAACTGCTGTAACGCAAACGGTCAATGCGAACAAGGCAAAGACTGCCCAATACGCAAGCAGCGAATCCAAGAAGTCAACGATGCGTATGCCAATGGCTATAAAGATGCGTACTTGGATGACCCCATCGAAGACCTTGCTGCAACTTTCAAGGGATTGATTGCTGGGTTGGTTGTAATAGTTGGTGTGGCTATGGTTGTGATGGCTTGGTGGCACAAATGAACGAGGTAGCCCTATATAGCCTTGGTGACGTATTACCAGTTTGCGCTGTGTGCAATAAACCCGTGGATAAAGTTGAGTCTATGTACCACCCTAATTACATGGGCAAATTGTTTCGCGTTTATTGTCACGGCAAAACTGAAGAGCAAATGCTTTCGGACTACGATGTTTGCAATAGCTTACAAATAACATTTGACTTGGCATTTCAAAAACCAAAATTGGCATTTCAAAAACCAAAAGGAATAACACATGAACATCATTGAACTAGCAAAGCAAGCTGGGTTTCAAGACGCTGACTGGAATTACACCAAGGGTCTTGAGAAGTTTGCCGCCTTGGTAGCAGCGCATGAGCGTGAGGAGTGCGCCAAGGTGTGTGAGGAAAACGCTGATGATGGCACTGAAGGCGAGTGGGATTCTGCTTGCATTAGTTGTGCAAACCACATCCTAGCAAGGGGAACAACATGACAGGCTTCAAATCTAAGAAGGCAGCGGCGCTGGACGAAGAAGGGATGTACCTAGTGCATCACACTAAGCGTAAAGATTATCAAGGAGAAGAACACATGAGCAGAGAAGCAATGAAACAGGCGCTTGAGGCGTTGGAGCAAGTAACAAAAGAGTTGCTTGCAGTCAGGGATGAACTTGCTGAACGCGGGGCGAGGCCAACGACCAATGTGTTTCACCAACGACTTTGGGATAGTTCGTTCAGCGCCTACACCGACAATGCAATACCAGCGGCTCGATCCCTACGCCAAGCCATAGAGCAGGCTGAGAAACAGTCGCCATTTGCATGGTGCATTGAATCCGAAGATAGTGCCGACTGGTGCTTTGCAAAGACCAAGGAAGGCGTCAAAAGCAATTCTGTTTTGATGGATGAGGATTGCATAAAGACAAAACCATTTCCCCTCTACACCACCCCACAACCACAGGAGTTTGTCTGTAGCACTGGCCTGTGCCACTTTACCCTCACACAGACCAATGTAGGCATAGGAGAGCGAGGGATGGAAGCGTATGAAGAGGCTAAAAAGCGTGGCTGGGTAGGCTTATCTGACGAGCGACTGATGGAAATGCCACAGCGCACATGGGTAGGGTTGGACGAGCAAGATTTTTCGGCAATCAACCAGTCTTGCTTAACCAAACTAGAAGCGGCAACAAGTGCGGAGTCCATCCTCAAGGACAAAAACACATGACTATCGGACGATTTGCAATTGGCGGTGACTCTAAGCGCCGCGTACTGGGTTTAGCTGGAGAGTGGTCACCACGTGAGAAACTTCCAGGCGAGGCGCAGCCTCCCGCGATCTCAATCTGGCGGCAACCAGTTTACCAGCCGCCAAAGATGGATACTCCTCGACCTGGTGCTAATGACCATCTAAAGATTAGGAGTCGCGGTATATGAAGTCTGTGCGCCAGGCACGCATACTGGAAATCTTGCAAAAGAAAGAGATGTCCACAGCCGAGCTATGCGCACAGGTCCATTGCACACAGCGATCTGCGCAGGAGTTACTGGCCAAGCTCAAGCAAAAGGGGCTGGTGTATAGGTCAGGCTGGCGACGTCAAAAGGATGGCATTGCCGCACTGTTTAAGGCTGGTATTGGAGTAGATGCGCCAAAGCCACCACGGGCAACAAGCACTGAACGAGTGCGTAAGATGCGCGCCAAAGAGACTCAAGAGGATAAAGAGTTTCGTCTGGCGCGCGAGAAGGCAAAAAGCATTAAACCAAGGCGCGATCCAATGATTAGCGCTTTTTATGGAGAGTACAACAATCCTTCTGGGTTGTATCCAAACTCATGAATTGAATCAGCATTTGTCCATAACTCTTTTGCTTTTACTTTTTGGCTAATTATTTTGTAATCGTTTTTCAGTACAGATTCACCATGATTTTTTGCGTAATCTTTGCTTAATGTAACCCAATCACCAGCATTGATATTTGTAATATTTTCATCTTTTGGTACGGCGCGATACATGGTAACTTCTGCATCTGGATTGCCACGCACTTTTTTTGCTAAGTCAAAAGCCTCTTTATCTGCCTTTGTATAGCCAGTTCCATAATATTGAGCTGCTTTTGATGAATAAACATCAGCAGGATACATCTGTCCACCACCAGTTAAATCATACAAAGGTGCTCCAAAATCAGGTCCAGGTGCTTTGTGAGTACCACGATAGGAAACATCCTTAATCCCCATCCCAACAGGCAAGCCCTTAGTAAATCTTGCAGCAGGCAACACACCAAGTGCAGTGCCAACAGGAAACCCGTACTCAGCACCCTGACGCACGGCTGCGGTATTGGGGTCTAGTACGCTACCTGCCATCTCATCTGGTGCAGTTCCAAGCAAACCACCTAACGCGCCATAAACTGTAGGGTAATCTTGACGTAGATAGGGCTGCTCTGGTCCCTTAACCATCTGCGTCCCCATCAGGTTACGCTTGGGTTTCTGAGCCATCAGCAATTCATCAAGCAATCCCATCTCAATTACTCCTTATTGGCCGTATGGACCTGCTGGATTCAGAAAATTAAATTGATCGTTACCTACGCCAGAGCCAATTGCTGGAGATGTAACGCGGCCAACTTGTCCAGCCGTGTAACCACCATAACCGGCTGCGCGTGCGCGTGCCTCGTTCATCCTCCGAATCTGGTCACCAAGCTCAATTAGGCGCTGCTGTTCACGTGATAGCAATAATCTTCCCATCTCAGCCCTAACAGGTTCTGGCGTACCAAGACGATTAAACAGGTTTGTAGCAGCCGCCGTTATACCAGGGACGTTACCTGTGCTTACAGCCTGCCCAGCCGCCATAACAGCGGGTATTCCAAGGTCCTCCATACCAGCGGCACGGGGAGCAGTCTGTGAACCACGGCCAGCAGATTCAAGACCTTTAAGTCGAGCCTCTTTTGCGACTGCCGACGCGAATTGGCGGTAATCGTTATTGAATACCGCCTTCAATCGTTCCTGTGTTGCTGGTTCTTTCCACATCTTCAGTAATGATGTCTGGCCAGCTTCTGTGCCTGTCTTTTGACGTAGAGCCTGCAAAGCACCGATGCGGAATGCATCCATTTCAGACTGCGTTAATCCAGCTAGTTCCTGCTTGAAGTTGACAATATCACCCGTCATAGCCTTGCGACCAAGTTCAGCAGCATCCATCATCTGCGAAGGACCAGCCCACTTTTCCATTGCCTGTGCATAAGCAGATTGGCCACCAACTTTTGGTGATTTTGATGTAAGTACGTTTATCAAATCTTTACGAACATCATCATAGGCATTAGCCTGTTGTCCACCACCGGCACGCTTTAACGTCTGCGCGGAGTCGTACAGAGAATGCTTTAACGTGTCTAGCACGTTCATAGGTACATAATCACCTTTTTTCAAGTTAGCCAAGTCAATTGTCTGACCCGTCTTTGTCTTATACAGTAACTCAGCAGGACCCTGCAACGATTCAGATCGTTTAAGCAGTGCAGCCAAAGTATCATCAACTTGGATAACTGATTTATCTATCACGTCATAAAATGGACGTGCTTCAGTCTTGCGCAGCTCATTAAACGCATCAAGACTCTGCTGAAATTGAGCACCCTGTGTTCCTAAAGCCTCATCAGCAGCCGTCACCAAGCGACCAGCACGTCCAGCTTGGCGTTCACGAATAGCACGCTCTAACGCCTGCTTTGTCTCACCGGGCAATGTAGCAATCGTGTCAAGCAATTGGCGCATATTAGCGCCGCCAACATCAGCAATACGCGCCTCTGGTCCGAGCTTACCCATTCTGGCCTGTGCTATCCCCAATGCACTTTGAAGCAAATCTGGTGGCGTATCACGCAATAAAGCCTCTGCAACCTTTTGCTGCGCATAAGTACCAGCACGCTCTGGAGATACCCTAGCAGCAATCTGCCTACCAGTAGCCCCCAAAACGCCCATCACAGGCTGCGTAATAGGTCCAAGAACCGCACCCATCAATGCGCTCTTTCCAGCGTCTGCTGCGATCTCTCCAGTTGTCTCACCCTCGCTTGCTCCAACCCCTCCGAGCAGTCCATATCCGACACCACCAGCACCGGCCTGCATCATGCGCTGACCTATTCCCATAACCTTACCAGCCTCTGGAGCAGCAGTTAGATAGCGGCCAATATTTGTAGCAGTTTGCGCCAATCTTGGTGCAGCGTACTCAACCGTTGGCATAACTGCTTTGGTGGCCAATCCAGCGGCCCGTGTAGGAAGTCCTGCAAGCATAGTAGGAATTGACGCCACACCCTGCAAGCCAGCAGATGTCCAAGGATTTTCCTTCATGTACGACTCAACAGCGCCACGGCGTATGTCACGCTCTTGCTGGTATGCCTCAGACAGAGGTTTGCCAGTTTGAAGTGCAGTAATAGGTGCTGCTAATGCTCCTGCAAGCTCATCATAAAATCCAAATGTAGGTCCTTGCATTGCAGTCAAGAAACCTTTTTCAAGCTCTGATTTTTTGGCTCCAGCCTCGTATGCAGGAGACTTTCGTTCAGCCAAAAACTTTAATATTTCTGATGGCGTGTACTGGTTTTCGTATGCTGTTGTAATGCTTTGAGTTAGATCAGGCATCGAGGCAAGATACTTTACGATTTCATCGTCTTGGTATCCAGCAGATTTTGCTTCTTTAATCTTAATTTTTAGATCATCCATGATTAAATCCTTATGATGCCTAACGATTAAAAATTTCGCCTAGAGGTTTTCTTTTAGCCGCACCAGTACCGCGTCCACCACCAAGCAATGATGGAATTTGCGCTGGTGCTCCTAGTGCTTTATCAGCATCAATGCCAAAACTCTGTCCATAATCCTTGTACTCTTGGCGTTTTTGGTTATACGCTTGCCCAGCGGCTGCATACAATTCATTAGACAATTGTTTGAAATCATCGCGTTGCTGTTCAGTCAATTTATTTCCTGACTGCCACATACTAAAATAATTTTTTAGTCTATCCATGCGACCAGATGCAGCCATAGCAATGCCCAACTCAGACTCCCTAACTACAGAGCCAGGATCGAGTAATTTCATTACTTTAGTAGCACCAGCAACATCACCAATTGGAGTGCCTTGATCCAGCGAAGTAATAACTTGGCTGTATGCAGATTTCATGTCGTTGTAGTCTTTATAAATGGGCTCTGCATTGAATGTCTTTTTCAATGACATTGTGTTTTCAAAACCCTTTTGACCTTCACCAACACTAACGTTAGTAGCACCAGACCTACGAATGGCCATGATGTTTTCCATTGTGATAGGTTTACCGGCAGCCTGTAACAATTTAACTTCTGTTGGATTTGCTTCATAAGGAGACAATCCAGAAATTTCTTTTTGACTTCCATCATCATATGATTGAATCAAAACTGGTTTACCAGCAGCATTAATTGCTTGATGTGGAGCACCAACAGGTTTTGGAGCAATACTAGTTGTAAATGGAATAGTGTCTCCAGTTTTAGTTCTGATGTATGTTTTACCATCAGCACCCTTAAATGGTTCTCCAACAGTCTCAGGCGCAACACCAGTAGTAAATGGTATGACTCCACCAGTTTCTGTTCTGATGTATGTATTACCATCTGTACCCTTAAATGGCTCACCAACTGTCTTAGCTGGCTGCATATATTTCATCAACTCTGGTATGCCTTCTTTTGCTGGCAACCGAGATAGCAATGCAGCCATTTGTGGAGGCAAATTGGCGCGTTGCATTTGAGCACCACCACTAGTACCCCCACTAACTTGAGCAAAATCCTGCATAGGTTGTCCAACCATCTCAGCCCTAGCAATAGTTGGTCCTGCTGGTAAGTCTGTTGTAGGCGGTATGGCCAATGCAGAATCTGGCGTCATTAAACCTGTAATTGGCCCTTGTCCACCAGTTAGTTGCATAACCATTTTGGCGTAATCATCTTGCATCTGCTGCGCACGCTTTGCCTCCTCCAACTTCTGTTTAGTCAGCAATCCTGCAATGCCCTGCTGCTGCGCCTGCTGATATCCAGCCTGACCAGCACCATAAGCCTCGCCCAGAGCCTGTCCAATACCGATAGGAGTGGCGCTAGGACCTGATGCCTTCAACAGCGCCATAGCAGCCTGCATAACGCCTTGGTTACGCATAGCCTTTAACTGCTCTGGGTCCAGATAGCTTTCAAATCCTGTAGCCGGTGCATTGCCAAAAAGCAGGCCACCTAAATCAAAATCTGCCATGATGTTGTTCCTTAAAAGAGTCCTAACAAGCCGCCAAGTGCAGCGCCCCAAGGACCACCCAACTGATAACCGGCGGCAGCACCACCCAAAGCACCAGCACCAACGTTTCTGGTGTATGGAGTAGTTGTTGTCTGGCCAAGGTTAGGAATACCCTGACCCAAAGCAGATTGCGCAATTCCTAGCTTTTGTAGTCCAATATTGCGCTGTGCGTCCATTTGTTGTTGCAATAATTGCTGACGTGCTGTGCCAGCCTGCATTGCAGCCTGCGCACCACCATAACGCAAAGCCTGCTGCTGGCCACCAATTCCACTCAATTGCTGTGCAGCATTAATTTGACGCATAAGGTCAGCTTGTTGTGCCGCCATAGCCTGATTAAATGCATTTTCATTGAGTTGAGCTGCTAACTTACCAGCCTGAGTTCCAAAACCTAAATTGGTCTGAGCTTCTGCAACACCTTGGCGTGATCCACCAAATGCGCGTGCTTGTTGCGCTTGTTGCGCTGTCTGGCGAATTGCATTTTGTCGGGCAGTTTCCAAATCAGCCAATGTATTTTCTCTAACATACTTCGTATATGGATTCATATACGAACCAAGAGAGCCAGCACCACCGCCAAGTGAAAGGTCACGCGGGGCAGCAGCGGCTTGAGTAAGTGCAGCGGCCTGATCTACAGAGTAAATACCTGGACCTGCAAGTCCTGTATTTACGAGTTGCTGCTCACCTGCCTGATATAACGGGTTAAACCCAGCAAACTGCTGCACTGGTAAAGCAGCAGCCACACCCTGCGCTTGCTCAAGGTTTGATAGAAATGCTTTTTTTAAGTCAGGATCAATGCTAGTTGTCGCTGTCTGACTGCCACCTTTGCTCATACGTTTCCCCTTTACATTTCGAGCAAGCCGCGTAGCTTGCCCTTAGAAATCTTGCCGCTATTAATGGCGTCCATCAATTCAATGCCGTACTTCTTCACAGCCTTGTCATTGATAACGTACTCGCCACCCTTCAAGGCTCCATAGCCTTGATCTGGACCCATTGGGTCTGGGCCACTTAGTAGTGATGCGTTTACATGGCCACCTTTGGCGTAATGTGCAGAACCAGGTGCGCTTCTTCCAACATCAGAGCCTGCACTCGGCGCACCGCTATATCCACCACCGCCACCGTCGCCACCTCTACTTCCACGTTCTTCACCACCCCAGCTTCCAAATTCACCACCACCAATATTTACTGCTGGTGTTGGCGTTGGTGCTGGTGCAGAAACTGCTGGCCCTACAGAGTAACCAGATATAGGGTTAAATCCACCATCACTACTAATATTTGAATTTGAAATAGCATTGGGATTGTTATACATACCGTACTGATTAGCTATATTTGATATAGCATCTGAACCAGGCATTGCAACTGTATTTTGTATTGCACTCAATGCAGCAGCTTTCTGCTCTGGCGTGAAATTCATATTCGCGCCGGTTCTTGGATCAATACCTTGAGCTATGAGATTTGCTCTAATACCGATGCCAGGATCAAGATAGTTTTGAATCATGCCTGGAATGGTGTAACCCCATACTTTTTGAAGTCCTTGGGTAAATGATCCAAATGTTGGATGTTCAGCATACCAATTGGCCTGCTCCCCGCTCGTTAAATTTTTCCAAGCATTAGGATCATTTTTTTCAGACCATTGCTCAAAACTTTGACGCCCACCACCTCCACCACCGCGAGTAGTGCTATCAACTACTGCTGGCGCTAAAGGTGCAGCGGCTGCAACGCGCTTATATAGGTCGGAGTTATATCCACCAGTAGCGCCACCACCTCCAGCTACAGGTCCACCGTAGACATTACCAATACTAGTTCCATAGTTACCCATCTGCGACATGATGGATTGATATGGACCATACTGAGCATAAGGCAAGTATGGTGTGTAGTAGTAATTTTCTGGAATTGAAATATTGCGTGGCTGTCCATAGCCAGAAATGCCACCAAGACTCATATCATTCCCCTTACAAATTCTTGCTCAAAATAAACCACTTTGGTTCGTATCCTTCATCGCGCAGAAACGTCTTGGCCCAGCCCTTACGTCCTGCGAGAGTAACTCGCGTGCAACCTAAACTCTTGCCCCAACGCTCGATGTATGGTCGCATCAGCTTGAGTTCATCTAGGTCGCCGCCAGCCAAGAAATAGTGCAAGTTCTTGATTCGCGGGTAGACAATGATCTCGGTCACTACCACCGACTTAACGCCAGGCCAGACCTGAAATCTGTTCTTGGCCACACCGTCGGCAATGTCGTCAAATGTGTGTGTACCTTCAGAGTATTCTAAAGCCGATTCCACCTGATGGCGCAGCCTTAAAAGCTCGTCCAAATCTGTCATCGACGCCCACCAGCCGTAGCCTCAAGGCGCATAGTCCCAATCCTCCAGTCAGATAAAGTATTGCCTGTAACCTTAACCTCAACCTGCCTTCCAGAAAACCGCACGCTGGTCGGATTAGCCGCCGTATACGGACCATAAGTAGATTCCGCGCCGGTAGGATAAAACCTAGACGTAAATGAAACCACGGCCTCGCCCAACGTCTGCTCGTCAGGAATTACCTGCTTGACGTTCATAATATTCTCACCAGTCCCAAGCTCAATGGGTCCAGACTGAGCATACAAAACGGCAGAGTCGTAAGCAAAACCAACCTCATGCTCGTAAATGTATCCGCTGCTGTCAACCATTATTGGATAAGTAAATACGCCCGCGTCTGTTCCAGCCAAACGCGACAATGTTCCAATAGCCCAATGTCCTTCACGATAGTTGTACGTCACATAGGAATCGTTCTCGTTAGAGTCATTGGACGGGTAAAACCACCAGATTTCGCCAAACTTGCTATTATGGACAGCATAGACTTTTGACTTTTGCGTCAAGTTAATGTCGCTGAATATGTAATCAGACACATCGCAAGGCAGTGGCTTGACGTACCCGTCGTATATCCAAAAGCCGCTGCTGCTCATCCAAATAGCCGCAGTGTCAATGGCCGCCACAGATTGCGCAGAAATCAATCCGCATCCGCTGCCAGCTTTCTCAAATCCATAGACAAATGGCGCGCCAACGTATTGCGCGGTATGTACATCCACGTCAGTAAACAGTAAATTAACGCCCTTTACACGCTTACCTGCTATCAAATTTCCTGGTGTAGCAAGCTCATAGTCACCAGCCAAATTATCAATTGCAGCAGTCCAAACTGTATTATTTTCCTGATCCGACCATGCTACCTTACGTGGGTTACCACTAGCACCCAATGCAAATAATATACGTTCGGCAGTAACCATCAAAGCCTTGCAACTTGTTGGAGCATTCGTTATAGCCGAAGCCTTTGTTGGCGTTGAAAAACCTAACTGCCACTCGTATAACTTACCATCTGCACTTGAACAAGCAACTAGGTACTCACCCCAAGTGTCCATTGACCAGGTAGTTGCACTAATAACATCACCCAAATCAGGACGCTGAATTCCATAGGCAAAACTTCCATAAGAGCCATATCCATATCCGGTGTATGAAGTTCCATCTGCAATGCCGCTAGTAAAACCTGTTGGAGTTATATCCTTCAAAGTCCCTGACTCGTTCATTACATACAGATTGGTGTGAGTACCAGCAGCAATCCAACGATCATTGCTGTTATCACGCCAAGTAATCACCCCCCTACATTTACCACTCATTGCAGTCTGAGAGCTAAATCTTTTACGCCAACCGTTGACAGGGCGCAATGTGTTCTCATACCAGCGGACAAGGTTAGCGTCATACCAGCGACCAGATGACTGGTACTCAGTACCATTGCGATAGATTCCTGGCGGTATTTTTAGCGGTATATACATGGCATTCTCACAATGTGTTAGACACAAATTGCATTGTCGCAATTAGCGACGCAGTAGACGGGTAATTTGTACCAGCAGCATAAGACTGTATTGTCACAGTGGTGCTGTCAGTCTCCCACCAAAGTTCAACATAATCATTTGCAGTTAGTGAAAGAAAGTAGTTCCATCCAACAATGATATGGCCATTGAATGCGCCATGTTTTGATGGAATGCTGACGTATCCAGTGGAGCCAGTTAAGTTAGTCCCATTGATTTTTATCCATACTCTTACATCATCATCTTGACTGTTTGAATTATCAAACTGGCCAGACCACTGCAAGTTATAGATTCCAGAATCAGTCACCGTAATACGCGAATTGCTTACAACTGATACGCCATTGGAGTAATCAGTCGTGTTAAAAGTCATCGCATACGCTGTGTTCGCTGCGGCAGCAGTCTGGTCTGCTGTGCTTTGAAATGCACCATACGGCGCATTAATGTACCTACTACCTTTTGGTCCTAACAATGAACCTAGTACAGCAGTCAATTTCTTAAAGTAACTATTCAGCGACCCATTGGATTCATTGAAGTTACGACGCTCGTAATCCTCTGG
>Ga0213921_1000491_pt1 | contig 12913 bp, 24 predicted proteins | sample McNCre2017MG_FD_165041 | JGI IMG/M metagenome (GOLD analysis project Ga0213921, IMG submission 165041) | Freshwater microbial communities from McNutts Creek, Athens, Georgia, United States - 20-17 MG | ecosystem: Environmental > Aquatic > Freshwater > Creek | place: USA: Georgia | collected...
GTTGGCGAAATGGGAGCCACTGGTCCTCAAGGGGCTACTGGCTTGCAGGGCGATCCGGGTGGTGCAACTGGTCCGCAAGGCGCTACTGGCCCGCAAGGTGCAACTGGACCACAAGGCCCTATTGGTGAAACTGGCGCAACGGGTTCCGGCGCAACGGGTGCAACTGGTGAAATGGGTGCAACCGGATCAATTGGCGCTACAGGCGTGACAGGTGCTACCGGCGTTGGAGAAATGGGCGCAACTGGGCCCATTGGTGCAACAGGTCCTGCTGGCGATCCCGGTGGCGCAACTGGAGCGCAAGGTGCAACTGGAGCGCAAGGCAGCCAAGGAGCAACTGGACCGTCCGGTGCACAGGGTGCTACTGGCGCTGAAGGTCCAACATTTGTTCTGTCTTGGATTCCACAGCAATATTATGTCGGTGATGTGGTTGAGCGATATAAAGTGATTTACAAATGTATCGCAGGAACAAGTGTCGGAGGAGATGATCCATCCCTTGGTTTTAATTCTGACAAATGGGCTGCCGCAAATGGTCCAGATTCTGGTACATCGCCTACAGATGATACGACACCAGCTGGTTGGGTCAAAATCAACATTGAAGGCACTGGTGGCGCGTATTTGCCATATTACCTGTAGTTTGTAGAATTTGAATTGTGGCCCGCCTTGCAAATTTCGCAGGGCGGGCCATATTTGTTTGATGACGAATATTCACGCACTTGCAGTCCCGCACACAGTAACGCATCACGATTATTCAGCCTGTGCGTTTACGCAAAAGGTTTTGAAGTTTTGCGAGATGTTCAAGGGTAGCAGCGAATACCGGGTGATTCATTACGGGCATCCAGATTCGCAAACCGCTGCGCACGAACATGTAGATGTTACCTCAAACGAGGTCTTGGAAAGGACTTACGGAAACTACGATTGGCGCAAGAACCAATTTCGGCACAGTTCGGGAGATTTGGCGCATCAGACATTCAACGCCAACGCTGGCGCGGAAATTCTGAAACGCAAAAAGCGTGGTGACTTAGTGTTAGCATTCTGGAGCGGAACTAAACCCGCTTGCGACATTGCCAACGCCAGCAACGATTTGATCGTTATTGAGCCAGGAATTGGTTCTGGCTGGGCGTTTGCTCAGTTCCGTTGCTACGAATCCTACCCGCTCAAAGGGGCTTATGCTGGCACGCAAGGCGTTTCTTATTGTTCACCACAATGGTATCACCGGGTGGTGCCAAACTATTTTGACGCAAGGGACTTTGACGCAACGCAGGAACGCGAAGATTACGCGCTGTTTATTGGCAGGCTTGGCACTAACAAGGGCTTGGACATTGCTATTGACGCTTGCAGGCGCATGGGTGTCCGGCTCAAGATTGCCGGGCAAGGTGGCCCTGAAGGAATCGGGCTTAAGGAATGGCCCGAACATGTTGATTTCGTTGGATACGCTGACATTCCGACACGCAAAGCATTGATGGCCAAGGCCAAGTTTGGGTTTTTGCTTTCGACCTATTGGGAGCCGTTTGGCGGTACTGCGGTGGAAATGATGATGAGCGGATGCGTGCCAATCACCACGGATTTTGGAGCAATGACCGAGTACATAGTTGACGGTGTCAATGGGTTTCGGTGCAACACGATGGGCGACATCTTGCGCGCAATCCGGAACATTGACCGTATTGACCGAGCAAAAATGGCGTTGTTTGCGTTTCAGAATTTTTCCCTTGATGCAGTAAAACCAAAATTCGAGCGAGCCTTTGCCGACTTCCGAGATATTTGGCACGGCAAAGGATGGTACGAAGACCACAACAGGGCCTTGGGGGTTGGGTTGGGCCTCAACTACGGAGCTTTGTACAAATGAAAGTGTTAGACATTGGCTGCGGCCCCGGGATTTATGTCAAAGCGCTCCGAGAAGCCGGAGTTGACGCTGACGGGGTGGATCTTGACCCGCGTTGTCCATACCAGGTGATGGATGTATTTTCTGCGGATTTTGCCCAGAAATACGCTGGAAAATATGACCTCGCAATGTGCATTGAGGTTGCAGAGCATTTGCCAAAAAACCGCGCAGACGAGCTTGTTAAACAAATCACAAGCGTTGCACCGACCGTGCTTTTTTCCGCTGCGGTTCCGGGGCAAGGCGGGCATGGGCATATTAATTGCCAACCAAAAAGCTACTGGGTGGAGAGGTTTGCGTTACTCAACTATGTGGTCGATGCTGAAGAAACCGAACGGCTGGTTTCGTTTATGGCTTCCGGTTATCACATGGGATGGTTTCGCAACAACGCGGTAGTTTTCAAGGCTTATGGGCAAGCCTGTTATGATAGGATTATTCAAGAAGAAACGCCACAAGCAATCCGGCTTGCTTCTTACTTGTCCCAGCACCGTTTATGATGAGATCAATTTTTGCAGGCAGTTTCTGCCACCGTTACGATGACGCAACTGCTTGACCTCATTGCACAGCAAGCAGCCGCGCAGGGGCTTTCCATGGCTTTGACGCTTGCGGCGGTTTGGTACCTCAACGGCAAAATTCGCGAGTGCGAAGCCGACAGGAAAGCCCTCTGGGAGCGACTTTTAAACGAAGCAAACGAAAACAATGAAACAAATATTTAAGGACTATGTTCGCCAGCCGTCCACTTGGCTCGGACTTGCAAAACTGGGTGCGGCGATGGGCTTTTATTCGGCTGGATTGGGCGGCGAGATTGGTTCTGCAATTGTGGCAATTTTCGGCGTTGTGGATGTGATTCGGAACGAGCGTAAATGACTCTAACCGCTGGCAATGTGTCGCTTTTGCTGACCTTGCTTTCGACCGTGGCTCCCGGCACATGGGCGCTTGTGGCGGGCATTGGCGGCATTGCCATCGGCTTTTTCGGTAAGCAATTTTTGAAAAAACATGACTGTCCTTCCTGTTCCGGTGATTCCAAGCCTGCAAGCCCGGTATCTCGGCGCGACTCCTCCAGCAGGGCTCCAAATCCTCGCAAGCGTAAAAAGAATCCTGCCACCAGCGGGGACTGATGGCGTGGGCCTTCCGCCCGACAAAATTAGTCCGTACAGCGGGATTTACGACGAGCAGGGCAAGCTTCCACGCGTGCCGGGATCGGGCTTTACTTTCCTTGCAAGAGTCTAACGCATGGCAAACATAACGCGGGCATGGAAGCGGTTTCTAGCCGTTGGTTGCTCGCACGGGCACCACGCCGACCAGCAATTACTTGCAAAGGTGCTGGCGTTCAAGAAACGCTGGAAGCCGCACACCACTCTACATTTAGGCGACGCGATCGACCTCGCCTGTCTTCGTGCAGGTGCTTCGGGCACGGCGGATGATGCGGTGAATCCCGAGTCTGACCTGAACGACGGGCTTGCGTTTCTAAGCCGACTGGAACCGCAAGTCTACTTTCTCGGCAACCACGAAGCTCGACTTAACACGCTCATGGAGTCTCCGCGCGCGATTGTGGCCGCGCTGGCGGCTCGCGTAATGGCGCAGATTCAGGATCGAGCTCGATCAATGCGGTGCCAGATTGTGGACTATAATTTCCAGCATGGGTGGCGTTTATACGGCGATGCTTTATTCGGGCACGGATACATGGTGAACGAAAACGCGGTTCGCGATCACGCGGAGGCCATTTGTGAGGGGGCAGCAAATAAGGTAGTGATCGCACACCTCCACCGCGTGCAACAGGCCGAGGGACGCAACAGGGCGCACCCAACGGGGTATTGTGTTGGGTGGCTTGGCGACACAAACGCAATGGGTTATGCGGCAAACCGGCGTGCCACTACATCTTGGAGCAGGGGCTTTGCTTGGGGAGAGTATTCAGACAACGAAACCGTCGTATGGCTCGCGAAAGAGACAAAAGACCAACAATTCAGACTCCCGGTTTAACACAGTCGGCGATTGCCGCGCTCAAGGCCGAATTGGTTGGAGAACCTGCACCTGCTGGATGGTACACTCCGTCGCAACTGGCGAAAATGCTGGAAATACCGCGCTGCAAAGCCGTGCGATTTGCAATTACTAAAAAGTGGATTAGTGCTCGGTACATGACCACGACCGACGACGGCAAACGGGTACTCGCAAAACACTACAAAGTCCAATGACACAGGACGAAAAGCAGGAATTTATCGAGCGAATGGCTGCCGAAATTGGCGAGCACTTTGATTGCGTGCAAATCTTGGCGCATGACTCGGATACAAACACTTACACAACTTACGAAGCCGGTTCCGGCAGCCTATTTGCGCGGCTCTACCAAGCAATGCGGTTTTCTGAAGAGACTGGAGAGGAACCACAAATACAAGAGGAGGAGGAAGATGATGAACCTTACGGAGCGGGGGATTAAAGCAATTATTGGCTGGGAAACGGGCGGGGAGAGCCTTTACGACCGCAATCCCGAATGGCCCGGCGGAGAGTCTGGTATCACGATAGGCATTGGTTGGGATCTCGGACACACGCCGGTTGTGGAGACAACGAGGGCATGGGCAAAATATCTAAATTCTACCACGCTGGCCGCGCTGGTTGGTGTGTCGGGCAAAAAAGGCGAAAACGCACGGGCTATCCTTCCTCATGTCCGGCATCTCGTTGTGCCGTGGGCTGCGGCGCTGGCCGTGTTTGAAGAGAGCACTTTGCCGACCTGGTATCTCCGCACACTTCGAGTCTACCCGCAGCTTGTGGACCTTCCCGGCGATTGCGCGGCGGCGCTGGTCTCGCTTGTGTTCAACCGTGGGCCGTCCCTAATTGGCGAACGGCGCATGGAAATGGCTACCATCCGCGACCTAATGCGAGTTAAAGAATGGAAACCAATCCCCGACCAACTACGCGCAATGAAACGGTTGTGGCCGGAATCCAAGGGCTTACGGCGCAGGCGGGACGAAGAAGCCGATTTGTTTGAAGCCGGGCTGGCAATGCTTGGCGAATGATTTGGGACTGAGTCCCCGCAAGTAGCCGTATGGTGCGCGGAGAGATTCCGCGACGAGGTTTTGTAGTTTGTCCTCCTTGAAACAAAGGCACTTGCGACACTAATTTGACAGCAAAACGGGCTTTGCTAGGCTGGCGGGATGCAACCTGAAAAGACACTCCGCGAGCACTGCCGCGAGATCGGACGGCTGGGCGGCGCAGTAAAATCCGAGAAAAAAGCAGAGGCAGCGCGCCGGAATGCTAGTAAGCCGCGTCCTAAAGCGCGGGAACTCAACGCTTTAAAGCGTGCAAAAAAAGTGAAAGAAATAGCTAGCCAAGCGCGTTTGGCTTGCTAAAGTTGTCGTCGTTAGCAGCAACCGCAACAACGAACCAAACAACAACAATGACCAAACAACAGATTCTCTCCGCAATCCGCGAATACGAAATGGACCTCGCTTACGCTGAATTTCAAGGCCACCCAAACACAATCGGAGAATGCATCGATGCTTTGGAGCGCCTCAACGCAATGCTCGCCAAACTTTCTTAGGCCGAAACGCCCCCTCTGGGGGGCGTCCACCCGTAAGGCGGGTGCTGACGAGGCCGTCAGAGTGAACTTAAACTGAACACTACAATGAACACGATCGAAACGCTCCACGAAATCTCCACGCTTATTCCCCAAGCCATGGCACCGCATTGCGCGGTTTGCGCGTATTCCGCCGAGTACGACACGCCCACGCTGCACATTGACCTTTGGCGCGGACTTGACTTGTGCGACCTGCCGGAACAGGTAGCCGCGCTGACCGTGGCGTGCGAAGGGTATTGGGACGGTGGCCGCAGTTACTCGCTTCAGTTGCCGTTCCCCGTTGGAAGCTGCGTTTTAGTCGACGAAGACGGTTGCACCTATTCTGGCAAAGTGCTGTCCGTTGACGGCAATCTTCGCGAAATCCGTTTTTCCAACGGGGACGAAGGTTGGGCATCGGTTGCCGATTGCCAACTCGTTGACTAGGCTGTTTTTAAAAATGAACCCTGACGAACAAATGAGCACCTCACATTACTCCTCGGGCCCGTACCAAGGCCCGCAAAAGCCACCAACACCGAACCGCCGCAAGCACTCCGTGACCTACGCAACTGGGCTTGGTTGCCTACTGTTGGCAGATATTGTGGCACTTACGCAATGCAACAACCTGGGCGAAAGCCTAACCATCGCCGCGCTGGCAATCATTACGATCGGCGCACTCTGGAAAGGAGATCTCCTGTGAGCGGCTCAATAAACGGCACCATGAACGGTGCACCATGCTGGAGTCCGGCACCTCGCAGCCGTTACGAAATTCAGCTTACCCCAAGCGAACGCTTAAAAGTCGATTTGCTGGAACTTCCTGATCTGATCAGGTCAGCCATGGCAAAAGGGCTGGTCAAACTCCCGTCCAAAGACACCGAACTGGAAACTCCTCGGCAAAAAATGGCTGCATTTCCCGCAGCCATTGAGGCCGCAATCAAAGCCGGGCTGGCCTACCGACCAGAGCCGGTTCCTGAAAAGCCAAAACGCGTTTTTATAGCGCCGACGACAAAAGCGTGCAAGTGTGGTGCCGAGATCCATATCTATTCCACAATTTGCCGTGCATGTTACATGGCACGGGCTGGAAGGCCGGAAGAATTGCCATGCGAATACTGTGGCAAAATCTTTCCGTTTGTACGCAGCAAATGTTGCTCCCGGGAATGCGGGAACTTGCTACGCGCTCGCAGAATTACCGAGGCGGCGCTACGCAAAAGGCCAAGACCGCCGCAGACCTGCATTGTGTGCGGTGTAGAATTTCCGTGGCGTTACACTGGGACGAAGTTGCCAGCAAAGACTTGCACATTGCCGTGCACAAGAGAGGCAGCGCGCCGAAATATGAGGACGCTTGGATCGAGCCGAAAGAAAAACTGAACTCAACCGAAGAATGAAAATACGACACAGCAGTCTACCAAAACTGGCCTTGTGCGGGCAGTACGAAGGCGCTCCCGGCACCTCGGACGCCGCAGCACGCGGAACAATGCTCGACCGTGTATTCCGAGACGCTTGGACGACGGGCGAATATCCGCGTGACCTATCGGACGATGACGCCGCCGCCGTGAGCTGGGCAATTGGCCGGTGCATTGCACTTAACGGTGGCGCTGACGGCCTGACTACAGACGAAGCCGCTTGCAAGATACGCACCATCCGGCTGGAACACGAGGGCACCGCTGACGGCGTTGCGGCACGCGGGCAATGGCTCATTGACCTAAAGAGTGGGCAGGTCTACGACTACTCAGCGCAGATGGCGGCCTATGCTCTCGGGCTGATGCAGACCCACTTTGTGGGCAAGTGGACCACGCACCTGCTGTTTTGCGATCAGCGCCAGGTTGTTTCTAAACGCTGGACATATCAAGAGGCACACGACCTGGTTGGAAGTGTGCTTGCAAATGTAGGCACAGCGCCGGTGGAAAACGATTACTGCGGCTGGTGTGCGAAATCGCTGACCTGCCCGGCCCGCGTTGCCAGCAAAGACTCCGCGTTGGTGACCGTTGCTGGGCTCGCGCCGACCGTTCAAGATGAAGCGTTTCTTGCGCTCCTAAACGACCCAGACCGACTCGGGCAATTCTTGGCAGCTTGCCAGACTCTCGACGATTTCCGAGACGCTGCAAAGGAAAAGGCACGCGAGTTGCTCGAAGCTGGACAAAGCGTTCCAGGCTGGCGGCTGCAAAAGCCGCGTGCCAGCGAGTACATCGAGGCTGAGCACATTGCACAAGCCGTGCAAAGCGGCGCAATTGGTGCCGGTGACGCGATTATGGCGCAAGGCTCAATCAGCCTCAAAAAAGCGCAAGCTCTTTGGAGTGCAGCGGGGGCGGTGCTGCCGGATGAGATTGTTCAACGGAAAATCGGGCAGGCTCCACTTGTTGCTGCGAAATAACGTGAAACGCCCACACAATCCAATGACACCAAGCACCTATCGCATTATTGACAACCTACGGAAAAGTGCAGAGCAGATGGACGCAATCATGCGTCGTGATCTCCTCGACGCTGCATCAAGGTTGCAAGAGCAAGATGACTTTATTGCCAGAATGCAGTCAGAGATGGTCAATCCAGATGATTTGAGTCAGCAACTGCTCAAACTTGTTACGAGCATGAATGACGCAAAAGCCGCACAAGTTCGTCCAGAGCCATCACGCCTTGAAATTGCCGCAATAATTTTAACGGGATCATACAGCAATTCTGGGTCTTATCAGGATCTTGCAAAAATTGGATTGAAGCAGGCAGACGCACTCATCGCCGCAGCAAAGGAGGCGCAATGAGCACGCAAAAACAAATCTGGCACCTACGCCGCAAACTCCGCGATGAACGCGCTAAATTTCGGGCAACATCCGCAAAATTGACCGACGCGCGGCAAATCATCGCGTGGCAAGGCGAATCAGTGCGACTCCTACGAGAGTCGCTCAACCAACTTGAAAACCACAGCGTGCTTGCGCGTATCTGGGCAAGATTGACTAAATGAGTACTCAACACTACATCGCCATCGACCCCGGCGTATCGGGCGGCATCGCTTACATGGACACCGACGGCAGCGTGCACGCGTTGCCGATGCCGGAGACCGTCCACGATCTGCGGCAAACGCTACAGGTGCTTTGCTACGGAGTTCCCGCGCCGGTTGTGTTTTTGGAAGAACTTCCCAAGTTTGCAGGCAAAATGAGCGGGAGCAGCATGGCAACCATGTTTCGGAACTACGGACGCATCGAGGGATTGCTGGCCGCGCACCAATGCCGGATCGAGTACCTTCCGCCGAAAAAGTGGCAGCAAGCTCTTGGACTCGGTGAAAAGAAAACCCACGGGACCCGCTGGAAGGCGCACCTCAAAGGCCGCGCACAGGCGCTGTATCCACGATTGTCCGTAACGCTGAAAACCGCCGACGCGTTACTTATTCTTGAGGCGGGAATGAAACTGAAGAAATGAGCGAAGAAGAAAGTTGCCGATTGATGCTTGGCAAAATTTGCATGTGGGTAGAGGACTTTGCCAAAGACCCAGACGATACCACCTATCTTTGCGTGCTGCGACTGCTCGCCGATTACCGGCGATTGCAGACGCAAGAAGTTGAAGAAGCGATTGAGAAACTAGAAAACCAAGAAAATGAACCTGATACCGTTTGACCAAACTCGGCTCATGGCCGAAGCCATCGCGAAATCCAAATTGTTCGGCATCCAAACCGCTGAACAGGCATTGGCCTTAGGGCTACTCTGCCAAGCCGAAGGCCGGCACCCCGCCGAAGCGGCTCGCGATTACCACATCATTAACGGCAGACCATCCTTGAAATCCGAAGCCATGCTGGCACGGTTCCAGCAGGCAGGCGGGAAGGTCGAGTGGCACGACTACACGCATGAGGCCGTCTCGGGCACATTCAGCCATCCGCAGGGAGGCTCGCTCAAAGTGTCCTGGACCATTAAAGATGCCGAACGCGCCGGGCTGACCAGTAATCCGACTTGGAAGAAATTTCCGAGGCAGATGCTCAAAGCTCGGTGCATTTCCGAGGCCGTGCGCGGGATTTTTCCAGCCGTCCTTTCGGGACTTTACGCACCCGAGGAAGTGCAAGAGTTCGCACCGATTCAACCGGAACCGGAGCCGACGCCGACCATTACCGTCGAGTCCGAAACTGTACAGACAGACTCCGAGGCGGTAGAGTCCACGGTTCCGCCAATGCTCGAACGGATCCCGCCTATCCAACGCCTTTTGTCTGACAAGACCAAGGCGCAAAAGGAAAAGGTGACCGCAGGAGCCATTAAACGCGGATGGATCACCGAGGGACAGACATACCTCGACATTCCGGCAGACATTGTCAGTCAAGCCGCAGCCAATCAGGAGCGGTTCTTTGCAGCCTTCGGAATTTAACCAACCAAAACCATGCCATCATTGAAAATCGAAACTAACGACCAGCCCGCCCAGATTGAGGCGGGAATCCACCTTGCCCGCATCGAAACCGCCGTTGAGGCAGTCTCAAAAGCCGGAAACGAGATGCTGCAACTGGAGGTAAAAGTGGGCCCGCTGACCTTTCGGTCGTGGGTTGTTTTTACGGCAAAAAATTCTGACAATGTCGCACGATTTGGACGAGCCATTGGCAAGAATGTTGTGGAAGGCAAGACGCTTGTAATCGAAACGGAAGATTGCGTGGGCAAGATGGCTCGCGTGGAACTTGGGCCCGGTGAGCGGATTAATGACAAGACTGGCAAGCCGTACCTCGAAATCAAACGCTGGTTGCCATTGGCAGCCAATGCCGATCTAGAGGCTGACGAGATTCCGTTTTAATGACCGCACCGGGGGGCCGCGCATCCGACAAACGCGGAAACAACAAAAACACAGAAACCATGAACACAGAGCTAGTTACAGCGATTCTTAAAATTGCACTTGGCGATCAAGCGCAACAGCAACAGTCACAAAATCCATCGGGCCAGCATATTGTCGTGCTTGACAGAGGGTTTGTTTATGTTGGCGACATTACCGTTGACTCTGAGTGGGTGAGGATTGAACGCGCTCGCAATATTCGAGTTTGGGGGACCAGCAACGGATTGGGCGAGTTGCGAAATGGGCCGTTGAGTGACACAAAACTTGACGAGTGCGGAGTAGTGCTTGCACCGCGTAAAGCGTTGATTTCATTGATCCCATGCAAAGGATTTTAACGCTTGACGGCAACGGCTACGGCTACGGCAACGGCTACGGCTACGGCAACGGCTACGGCTACGGCTACGGCAACGGCTACGGCTACGGCGACGGCTACGGCTATGGCGACGGCTACGGCAACGGCTACGGCTACGGCTACGGCAACGGCTGCGGCTACGGCTATGGCTACGGCTATGGCGACGGCTACGGCGACGGCGACGGCGACGGGTCATAACCAACCGGGGGCCGCGCATCCGAAAAACGCGGGCAACGAATGAACAAAAACGAACTCAACGAAGCGCACCGGATCGCCAACGAACTAATGGAAACGCACTTGGCTCTGGTAAATTCTGGACAACCTGGTCTCGATCCGCACGCGATGGACACGATCCGACTCGCGCGGGCGATCAAACTATTTCAGGCCAAATGCGAGCCTGACACCTCGGAGATCGGCCGTCGTCAACGGCAACACGAGGCAACGCTCTAACGCATGAGCACTCAACAAATCCCGGAGGCTGAACAAGCCGAGCGGGCTGTGCTGGGCTGTCTACTTTTTGCCCCACATACCGCATTTCCGGCGGTTGTCGCATCTGGGTTGACCGCAGGAGATTTCCTACACCCGACCTACGCAACCATTTTTGCGGGTATCCAAGCCGCAGCGGATGCCGGTGACAGTCTAGACCCAATTGGACTTGCGCACAGATTAGCGAGTAAGGGCATTTCCTATCCCCTGTTGACCGACCTCGCAACCGGGATGCCAAGTCTCGCACCGCTTCCGAGCTGGTGCGAGATGGTGCTCGAAGCATCCCGTCGGCGCAGATTGCTGCGGCAACTGAACGAGGCGGCAAAAGCCATCTCGGAAGGCGCACCGACCGGAGATGTAGTGGCAGACCTTGGCAATGCCGTTACGGTCGCGAGTGCAGAGCAGGGGCTGGGCGATGTTAAACAAACCAGTTTTGACGACCTTTTGACTTACGATACGGCAACAGACCCAAACACACTTATCGGCAACCGCTGGCTTTGCAAAGGCGGCTCATTACTCATCAACGCTCAATCCGGTATCGGCAAAAGCTCGCTGACAATGCAGTTAGCAATTGGCTGGGCATTGCACGGTCTTGGGTTGTTCCCAGAATTGCTGACCTTTGGCCTTAACCCGGTGCGACCACTTAAAAGCCTAATTTTACAGGCTGAAAACGATATTGGTGATCAAGCCGAAATCCTTCAAAGCGTGATTTGCAAATACGGCAAAAAGCATTGCGGCGAATCTGAAAAACAAGCATTAAACGAAAGACTGGTTTTTTACCGTGATAATGTGCATTCAGGGCACGAATTCCTTCGAGTTCTGGAAGCGTTAATCGTGCGGCACAAACCGGATGTCGCATGGATTGATCCGTTAATGTGTTATCTCGGGGATGATATTTCGGACCAGAAAGTGGTGACCGAATTTTGTAATGGGTTAAACCGTATTTCGTCCAAAACCGGCGTGTTGTTAGTGCTGATTCATCACTTGCCAAAGCCGCGAGAAGGCACGGCAAGAACGGACTCGGACCTTGCTTATGCCGGGTTTGGATCGTCTGCACTAACTAACTGGGCGCGTGAGGTGATCACTTTGCAGCGTGTCGAAACAGAACCTAATCAACCTCCAACCTGCTCGCTGACGGCAACAAAACGCAGGTTGCGAGCCGGAATGTTTAAATACGAAAAACGCGAATTGACCGCCCGAATTTACATTCGGCACAGTTCAAACCCTGAGGAGCACGGGATGATTTGGCAGCAATGTGCGCAGCCAGAATTGCAAGAAGAGACCAAAAAACGAAAATGAAGCCACGATCTGAAAACCCAAAACAGGAAGGTCCGTTTGCATGGCAGCACCGGGAAGCTGCCAAAATTGCAGGCCAGTACGGGCCAAACCATTACGCCGTTTACCACGCACTCACGCACTTTCAGAGTGCTGCCGGGACCGACCAGAAGCGCCGTTTTGCAGCCAGTTACGAGCAAATTGCCAGCCACATTGGAGCTTCTCGAGCGACCGTTGCACGGTGCCTTCCTGACCTCGCAAAGGCTGGTCTAATCCGCATTTTTACTGGCTCTAACGGAGCACATCGGGCTACCAGAAATACCTTTTGTTTGCTCTCAATTAGCAGTCTCACACAGATACGCGGCAGTCTCACAGAGATACTGCCCGTGAGTATCCCACAGATACTGCCCGTGAGTATCTCAGAGAGACTCAAGAAAAGAACAAAGAACAAATACGACGCGCCGCCTCAAGCGGCAGCGGTCGTATTAGAGAAGGAAAATGACGGAACCGCTTGCTCCCCCTTGAGGGGCGGCAGCGTTCCTCAAAGAACGGAGGAACAGGTGTCCGCTTATTTCCGTGCGCTTCGAGAAAT
>Ga0213921_1000494_pt1 | contig 12906 bp, 14 predicted proteins | sample McNCre2017MG_FD_165041 | JGI IMG/M metagenome (GOLD analysis project Ga0213921, IMG submission 165041) | Freshwater microbial communities from McNutts Creek, Athens, Georgia, United States - 20-17 MG | ecosystem: Environmental > Aquatic > Freshwater > Creek | place: USA: Georgia | collected...
CACCCCCCTGAAGTCCACGGTAAACCAGGTGGTGGCGGCCGGCATTAACTCGGCCGGCGGGCTACGATGGACGTTGGTGGGCACCGCCGCGTACACGGCCACACCGGCATCCACGAGTGTTATCACAATGTCAAACACCACCGGGATGGCCGTGGGGCTGCCGGTGAAATTCACATATAACAGCAATACATATTACGCCATCATCACGGCGGTGTCCTCCAACGCCTCTATAACAATTGCCGGGGCTGCATTGGCAACCGGTGGCGGTGCCAACGACCTCGCCGCACTCTATGTCGGGTGTGCCGAGATGGTTGTTCAGATGGATTTCTTTGTGAGTAGCACCTGGGCTAGCACCGCCCAAGATCTACTTCTTAATAACATGAAGGCGTATGCGAAGTGGCGATTGGGGCAGGCCTACCTTGTTGCCTTCTCGGCGGTTCAGAAAACAGCCGATAATACAACTAATGGCAAACTAAATATGAAGGTGGGCGGCAGTGCTGTTAGTACGAATGACTCTAATAATGGCATCCAACTTTCAACAGCAGGAACATGGGTGGATAATTCGGCAGTAGCCATCAACACAACTAATTATTCCGTGTCGCGAGGATCTGCCCTTGAGGTGGCATGTACCGTAGTGGGTGGTACAAAGGACGGTAGCGACCTTACGGTTTCATGTGTGTTTGTTCTTGCGTAGGAGCACGGCAATGGGATTTATTCGCGCCCCGCACATGGCCGGCTGGGCATCGCTGGCCGCCGGTGCTAACTTATCAAATATCTATGTATTTGGTGGTGTGACGTCGTATATCGGGGCTACCCTTACCAACCGTTCCACCGCATACAATGTTTCCGGAGATTCGTGGGCGAGTAAGACTAACATAACAACAGCTAAACGGGGTGGGGGTGGTGCTAGTGTGGGGACCCTGTGTTATGCGGCCACGGGGGATACAACTTCGAATGGCACGGGGTATACTACTACTAATTATGCGTATGATACTTCCGGTAATAGCTGGGCAACCAAGACGGCAATAACCGCATCTCATTCACAGTGCGGGTGCAGCACCATCGGCACCGATAAATTTTATGAGGTTGCTGGATGGAATTCATCCACAGTACGCCACACAGCAAACCATGAGTATAGTAAAACAGGAGATTCATGGGCGACTAAGACAGCCGTAACTACCGGATATATCAACCTCGTTTTTTGTACGATGGATACGGACAAGGCCTACTACATGGGCGGGGACGTGGATGGTAACAATAGTGCATCCACCAATTATCAGTACAGCCAGTCTGGTAATAGCTGGGCAACCAAGACTGCAATGACCGCATCTAAATTGCAGGGTGTTGGTTTTACAATTGGAACAGATAAGACATACGCCATAACCGGCCAGACTTTCACTAGCGGAAGTGGGGGTTCTGTTACCACCAATTATCAGTACAGCCAATCCGGTAATAGCTGGGCAACCAAGACGGCGATACCAGCGTCTAGGAATACTGGGAGCGGCAGTAGCCCTACTTCTGATACTGGGCATGTTGTTGCCGGTATAGTCGCTTCTAGCCCAACCACCACCAATTATCAGTACAGCCAATCCGGTAATAGCTGGGCAACCAAGACGGCGATAGGTACGGGTTCCGATCAGGCGTTTGTGGGGGGTGTGTGATGGATGTTATTTCGTTGTTGGCGGATTTGCAACGATTTCATAGTAATGTTCAGATGGATTCATTCATTACCATCCGTAATGGTGGCACTGTCTATGGTTGCTATAAGCAGGCATTGGCCGAGTTGGATACCCGATACCGTAATCTTCGAGATCGTTATTTAGATCAAGAGGAATTAGAACTTACTAGGGATGAATTCTTAGAAAAACAAGATAATCTACATGGCGTGAAACTGAGAAGGAATGAAATAAGACTAAAAAGAATAGAAAATCAAATAACGGACCTGGAATTAGTCATAAAAGATACGGAGAGAGAGTTTCTTCGATTTTATGCACAAGCGGCGGCACTGAAGGAATATATTGGAGAATTGACAGAGAGCAGAAGAGATGAGTTGGAGTTGGAATTTTGGGTGCATAGTGCAAAGTGTCGTTGTGCGGTTGATTATATATCTCGGGGTGTTTTGTCCGAGGCGGTGGTGACCCTTGTTGCAAGCCTACCTCAACCCGCACGGGCCGGCATAATGCAAGAGCTCAAAGACCCGCAGCGCATGATAGATTGGTTTAATGCCTATGTACCAAACCACATAGCCCCCATAGCCGTTGATACCATTCATGTTCGACAAATAATCGAGCGATAGTTATATGACGGCTCCCCATGTAAAAAGCCCATCTAGTCACTCTCCGGTAGTAAGTCCATCTAGTAATTCCCCGGTGGTGCTAGCCGGCGTGGCCTGCCAAACATCCTGTGTAGGCAGTTACAACACAAACCAGGCGGGCATATCCGTAGCATGTGTGGGGAGTGCTAGTGTGTTTGGTGCCGTGTCTCATCACGGTGTTGGGGGTAAGTATGCCATAGGCTATGATAATAAAAAGGTCATTACCGTTGGCCTGGGAACACGGGTAGTATCGCCACTATCGCAGGATACTGTTGTGCTGCCCCTATCGCACTACACGGGCGGTAGTCGTGGGGTGTTTAGCATACAGGGGACACTATCGACCACCCCTACGGCACAGGTAGGCAGCTACAATGTATTTGCGGCCGGTATAGTATCGGCCGCAGTCGGTACATACATGGTGGGATATAACCAGTGGGCTATGACGGGGCTGGGTTTAGCGAATATCCAAAATTCGGTAACGGTATCGGACCGTGGTGCATACCAAATGAGGGGGGCGTTAGCATCTATTAGGCAGCGTGGGGCATACAAGATATATACAAACTACGCGCCGCACCGCCGGCAGGGGACATTCAATATATATGGTGGCAGGAGCATTGTAGACCGGGGCGTGTATAGGGTGGCCAACCAGGCCCTTGATGCCTATTGCTTATTTGTGGGTGTTGGGCAGCTACCCAACTTCACCGCCGCCCCATCTGCAACATCTGCATCCCTGCCATTTAATTATCATTCTGCTCTGCCTGGCAGCGGAACGACTACACTTTTTGTTACGGTGCGGAAACGGAATGTCTACGGCCTGCTTAGCCAAACACAACAAACCACAACCCTCATACTTACACCGGCGGGCCTGCAACGGGGTGCCGTACCTGCGCCCACTTCCCTGTATGCCGCCCCTATAGCCACTAATATCATCCGTGTGGGTGCTAGATACCCCACCATAACCACGGATCAGTATCCGGCCGACGTGTGGCGTGTGTGGGTAGGTAGTACGGCACCCAACCCGGCTACAGACACACCCACATACATAGCCGCCGCATCGGAAGCCATCTCGGTAGATTTAACGGGCTACGGCCCGGGCACGTGGTACGTTGTTGTCGGGCTTTACCGTACCGCAGACTCCGCCCAAACCGTGGCGGCACAGCGGACCGTGGTGTACCCGGTCGCGCCGGCAGTGCCGCTAAATGCACACACGGGCAATGAGTACCCGTAGCTACCTTCCCAGCTCAATGATTTGGCCGACCTGTAGGTCTGAGTGGTGTGTAATGATAATGAATTGCACACCCAATTCCTGGGACAAGGCCAGGATTAGATTGCGGATACGAGGAATGTTTTCTGTAGCAACATGCTTGAATGGCTCGTCTAAAACCAACAACATACGGCGAGGCGGGGTATGGAGGCATAGGCAGGCTACCCGCACGGCAAACGCTGCCACATCCATCACACCGCCACCTGTCTCATCTTTGGGTTCTTCTAGTAGTATGCCGTCGTGGATGATTGCAAATTGCGCCTCGGTGCGGCCCCGCTTGCGGACAAATGTAAGTTTGAATTTATAATCCTCTTCAAACACATCTTGCAGGCACCGTGTCACCACACGTTCGATGTGGCCGTGAACATACTGCTCCAACCCCTCGGCTACCCGCATAGCCGCCTCCCGTGCTTCGGTAATGGCTGCCAGCGTTATTGTTGTTAGCTCGGCATCCACACGGGCTAGGCGAACTTCATTAAGGATTCCGGCACCCTGCTGCCGCATAGCCTCTACCTGGCGGTCCAACTTCCCTATACTATAGGACATGTTTCCAATCCTCGATAAATTGGGCATGGGCGGCTTCGAATGCCTCTTCTGCTTCTATGGCCTCTTGTTCAAATTTAGCCACCAAGGCATCCCCCTCTTCGATACTCTTAACATTGAACTGTTGCCGCAATTCCTTCATTTTGGAATCGTAGGCCCCTTTAGCCCGAGACCGTTTTTCTCGCAATAGGGCTACACGGTTCTGTAATTCTTGGAATTCTTGTTCTGTAATCATTTTGCCGTCACTTCCTCTAACACACCCAATAACACATCACGCCCGGCCGGGCTAATTGCATTCTCCCGCAGCCAGATATCTACGGCACCACGGAAATCGGTTGGCCTGGTTTTGAGTGTGGCTAATTTTTCGGCAAACGCAACAAACTCCGGCATCAGGTCCGTCATTTCTAGTTCTGTTACAGTAGGGGAGAATATATCGGCCTGGGTTGAATAGTGCCGCCTGACCAACGTACCATCGGACATAAGTAGGCCATACCCCGGTTTGTATTTTTCTTCATCTGATTTGAACCTCATAGCCCCGCCACAATTCAGCACGGACACGCCACCTAATTGCATGGCAAAGCCCTTGTGGTTGTCTCCGAAGACTGCGGCATGGTAACCTATGAGCGAATTTGCCAATTTGGAGACGTGCGTGTGGGCCGGGGCACCGGGGTAGCCTCGGCGTTCGGTCCAGATATATTTGTGGACCACGGCTAGGTGGATGATATTTTCCCGTGCCTGCGGTAATGGCACAAGGTCACAGCCCCAGGGGAATGCCCACATACAAAGGCCTATCTTTTCATCTATGTTAATGGGTATGTCACCATCTAATGGGTTCGCACGTGTTGGGAGGAGGTTGTGGATAAATCCACTCGCGCATAGGGTGTAGTACGCCGACTCGGCCATGTTGTTGTAGTTATGGAATGGCAGGTCATGCTGCCCGGGGATGGTGTACACACCCCACACAAACCGTCGGAACATATCCATAGCAAATGAAATGAGTTTTGGCGGGCTGTTCCAGTGGTTAAATACATCGCCGGCAATGATAAGCGGCGCGCGGTGTTTGCGACAGGAGTGGTGTAATTCCCGTAACACACGTTCCATAGCACCGTACCAATCCGGCTCCCCACTACGGGCCGGGGGTGGTTTATGGCTAAGGTGGAGGTCGGAACATACGACGGCGACTACATGGGGCGTTTGCATGTTGGGCATACTCTTTTCGCGGTGGCTAGGACCTGTTCGCATTCCGTGATATGTCCCGCAGCCTTTGTGCCTGTCTCAAGGTGCCTCCTGGCTTCCCTCAGTAAATCCTGTAACCTATTGGACTTACCCCTCATCTCTGTCGCCGCTTCGTGCAGCGTTTGTAGGACCGTGGTGTCCGGCAACCCTCCACGCACATCCCCCTGGATTTGCTCGACCTCAAATAACCATTTTCTCAAAATACGGGCCCGTTCCCGGTGCCCCCGGGCCGTTAGGGCCAGGCTAACCAACCCATTAGCCGCCTGGGCCGCCTGGTGGGCCGCCTGGGCCGTTTTGTGCGCCGGCGCGGCCACCGCTAGCCCTGCGGCTAATTGCGTGGCCCTGTTGCGTGCCTGCGTGGCCAGGAGGTCTTTTTGCTTTAATGCATCGTATTGTTTTGTTATGCGGGGGATGTGTTTATTGGCATCCCGCTCGGCCACTGCTCTCCCAACCCGCGCCTCGGCGGCCCTGGCTAGGGTATTAGCGATGCGGTGTTTGCCATTGAGTGCCCGCAGGGTGTCATCGATAATGGCTAGGTTGACCACCGCGTTAAGCTGGCGGGCCGCGTCTCCTGCCGTTTCGACAACAATGAAATGATTATCGAGTTGTCGTTGAAAATTTACTGTGCCTATGTTTAGGAGCTGGTCTACCTGTTCCGGCACGTTGCCACCTAGGGCCCTGTACGTTTCACTGTCTAGGCGGTACTCGTTTGTTTCTTCGGACCGCTCTCGTACTAGGCGGTGGCCATCCACCCACAGGGTGGCGCGTACCTCTTCGGCACCCTTGCGACAAAAGTGATTATTGAGTGGCCGGTTATGTGCCAACCAATATAGGGCCCGCACCACGGCCGTCTTACCGGCACCGTTACCCCCGACGATGGTGGTTACGGTAGGGCTAAAGCGGAGGCGTAGTAGTTCGTGCCTCTGGAAGTTAATTAACTCGATACGCTCAAGCATTATTTGAATTTCTTCTTCTTTGCACGGTCCCGCACACCCCGTAGGTAATCACGGCCACGCTCCTGTAGTTCCACGCGGGCGTCATACATATCATCCTTACGGTATGCGGCCACCGTGCTGCGGATCAGCCCAACAATCATGTTGGGTGTAAGGGCGTCTAGCTCCCATGAATCTTCCCCAAACTCTTCCATGTAGTTCTTGTAGCGACTGTCCGTTGTTTTGGCCGGGTTGGGCGGTGGGTCGTGCTCCTCAATCTGGTCCATTGTAAGGGCTATGCGGTTCATTTCAAAATCGCCGGTCATGAATAAACGAAGGCGATCTTCAATGTCCCGTGTCATGTCCTTGCCGCTCGGATCATGGTCCCCGAGGTGGATGATAATTGGTGTGGCACCCGTATTCGCCGCAACTCGGTCTAGCCGCTGTGCAGCACTCCACATCTCGCTTTGGCTGGTATACCCACGGCATGAAAAATAGGATATATCTAACTCTCGGCATATTCCATCAATAACACCCACCAATGCATCCTTTTCGATCCACACCTCCGGTCGGCATGGCTGCCCATCCCATTTATCGATCGCATAGCTAGCGACGCATGTGTCGATAATATCAGCCGGTGTGTCCCAATGTGAGGGACTGCGGATATTGCGGGTGCGGTCTTCGATGGCTGTCCAATCCACCTCACCGGCTAGCCGCGCTTCGTTGATTATATTACCTACCCGCTTATACGAAAGTTCGGTGTTGGGGACGATGTTGCGGCTGACGAGTTGGTAGTAAAGTTGCCGTAGGGTCAGGGTGAAACCCTGGTTTCGCATATCTTGGATGATTGCATTGGAGTGATCTATGATATTGCGGCTACTGCCGTTAAATCGTTTTTCCTTGTAGCAGATATACGGCATTATGTTTTCCTGTTTTCTTTTTCCCTACGAGCGGCAACGGCGGCCGTTAGTGCGGCTAGGCGGGTTTCGCCACGGTACCGCACGTCCACCCATCCACACCAATCCCCGTTTACCCATACCGTAAAATTATCTTGTACTTCTTCTGGATCTGGGTTTTGGCAGAGGATGTGGCAACTATCGCCTTCGTCCTTGGTAAGGTAGTTGATGCACGCGATTTCCGGATCCCCGCCGGCTTCTTGCCGGCCATCTTCAAAATGCTTGGCGTATTCGGGGTATGCTTCGCGAACGGCCATGCGCAACACATCTACCCATGCCGCCAACTCCGGTACCGCCCGGGCCCCGCCGTATGCAAAATCAAACAAATCGGCCACGACCCACCGCGTGAGGATACCCACCGAAGCACCCAACGGCATGCACGTCATCGCCGTATATCGGGATACGTTATTTTTAAGGAGGGATGTGTACGTGCGAAGAGCGTACCGCCACCCGGTGGTAATATCTGCCACCGCAGTCTGCTCTACGGGCTGCGGTTTTGTTTCATCTTCTGGCGGAAACACCCGCACTGTGCTGATGTTCTGTTCTTCCGTAAGATCCTCGGCACTTGGTGTCCATTCCCATACAAACCGAGCTCCGTGTGCCTGTAGCAGGAACATAATCAGGTATGGTAGGCGCAGGGATAGATAACAAACGGCCATCCTTGCCGCCGCATCCCCGGAAACCACATCTAGACAATCCGTGCTGTGAATGTCCACATAGTTTTCGGTAAGCGCACCCCCACCACTCCCTAACACAAAACGCCTGGTGCTCATGCTATTCCTCTATTTCCTTAAAATTCATCTTGATGCCCAAAACACCAAGCCGCATACCAACCTTCGTCATATCACTACGCCGTAACGAAATACAGCCAATATCCCCGCCATCCAATAACACATGCCCGCGTGCATATATACCATCACCAATCGGCTGGGCACCCTGCTTTTCTCGGTTTATCACAAATACCAACCCCGGTTCTTTAGTGATGGGTTGTTGTTTGGCCGGCGGTGGTTGTTTGGCTACCGGTGCCGATGGCTCGGTGCCCCGGAATGGCACACGTGCCGCCACCTTTTCGAGTAGTACCGTGGTAATGCCGACATCCATAGTACGGTCATAGATGAGGTTAGCCGCTGCAACCAACTCCGGTCGTTCCCGCATGGTAAGCATAGTCATGGGCCAGTGGGTTGGTTTGACCCGTTTTTTATCTTCTTCGGACGCCCCCACGGTAAAACACCGCAGCAGGGTAAGTAGGGGTAGGGGTTCAAAGTCCGGCTCCCTTACAACAGTCAGGCTCATCAATTCCTGGGATGTTTTATACCGCCTAGCGGTTTGGGTTGCCGCCTGCAGGTATTGGAGGATACGAGGGCTATGTGACACCTGGGCCACAAGGTATTCCCCCTTGGCCTTGGGCGTGTCTAATTGCCGCAGTACAAGCACCACAGCCCAAAAGGCGGTCATATCGGCGATGTTGCGTTGCCTAACCGTCGCCGGGCGTGCAGTATCGGGCATGGAGGGCCTGTATGTGTGCGGGAGTTACATGGGTAAAGAATTGGCGATGCCGGACGCCAAATACACTGACTGCTATTTCCGTTTTATTCGGTAGGCGGGCCGTGGTCACGAACGAAATACTGGGCCGTGCCCGTCTTTGAAATAATCCCTCAGCCTGCAATGCCATCTTAAATGGTTCGTTCATATAGACCATTTGCTCGCGGAGGTTCCGCTTCGTGCATATAACCCAAAATGGCGTGCCTCCGGATTGCGCGGATCGGGTGGCTTGCCATAACCAGCCTTCCCATATACCGATGGCATTCGTAGCCGTCCGCTCAACCACATCCATGAGATTAGCCGTACTGTACCCACGCTTCAATTCAAACGTAATCAAATCAATCAGCGGCTTACCAATAGGATCGATAAATGTGATATCCCCATGACCTGTTGATGTTTTTTTATGGGCCTTGGCCCGAACGGTGGCCCGAGCTCCGCTGCCGGCGGTACGCCAAAAAACATCATCTCTCTTTTGATTCGTCCACCACAGGCTGAGTTCCTTGCAAAAGGCCCTCTCGAAATCCTGTCCCTTGCCGCTGGCGCGTGCCATGTTGCATCCTTGCAGTGTATGTGGGTATGGGTGGGGCATCTCGTAATGATTTCATTCCCAATTTATCCATCAGTGCCCGCCATTTATCCGCCGTGACGGTCCCCTCTACCATAGATGGGTGTTTTGGTAGGCCACGGAATGGCAGCCGCACCAATTTTAGATTCTCACGCCACAGGGTCCGGTTGGCTTCAATGGCCTGGTATGCCTTGGTTGTTGGCTTGAGTTCTCCCCGGAGGTATTTGGCCGCCGTTTTATTGCCCACCCCCGGCACACCCACAACCTCATCGGATGTGCATCCGGCGATGGCTTTTACGTGGGCCCAGGTTGGTGGGTCGATGCCCCATTCCTCTTTGAATGTTTGGATGGTTACTAATTTATCCTTGCCCGGGCAGTAGTGCCGGACATGGGTGTTGATACATTGATAAAGGTCTTCATCAGAAGATATGATAATGCACCGGCTACCAAACACCGATAACCATTTGGCTTGGTAGGCGATGTGATCGTCCGATTCATACCCCTCGGCATAGAGCAGGTTGGTGTACCCGAGGTATGGCAGGTAACGGTTCCGAAGCCAGCCGATTTGTTGCCGCATATTCTGGATAAGTAGTTGCTCATCCTGCGGCATTTCGGATACACGTGTTTCGCGGCTAGCCTTGTACCCGGGGTAGATGTCGCGGCGACGGCTGGTGGGTGAGTCGAAGCAGAACACAAGGCGGTTTGTTTGGAATTTATCCTGTAACGTAACCAAGTCACGAAAAAATCCAAACATCACACCGGTAGGCACGTCCTCATGCGTTAGCTGCCCCATGCTATAGGCCGCCCGCCAGCATAGGTAACTTGTGTCTAATAGCAGCCAAGGTGGCATAGTGGCACCGGTGATATAGATAACTAAAAACGGGGGCTGGGAGGTAGCTTATGAGGCACCCAACCCAACCCCCGCCGGACATGGCCGTGGCCCGGCCATATTATCGGAAAAACCTATTGAACCATTTGCGGAGGCCACCGCCACCGCCGCCCATACCACCTCCAGTAGATGGCGGTGCGTCTACATTCGTGTCGCGCGGTGGTCCTGCGAATTGTTGGCACCAGTACACGGTACCGCGTTCGTTGGTATAGCACGAGCACCCAAAGCGGGTATACGCTCTATTCAAGATGTTTGCACGATGTCCAGAGGAACCCATCCACGTGTCCAGTACCTCCTTAGGTGACCGTTGACCCATAGCAATGTTCTCCGCCACACCATAACTGCCATGCACCATACTATTAGAATTGGCCATCCAGGCGGCATGTTTGCGGGCCGTGCGTTGGATGTCTACACTCGTCCCCTCAAATGGCGGCAACCCATTGGCCACGCGGCGGGCGTTGGTTTCTTCAAGTAATGCCTCTTCGTATTCGTTGAGTGGCAGAAGCCAAAAGGCCTCGTTCCCGATGTACCGGCCGGATGCAACATCGATCTGAATTTCGGCGGTGGCGTGGGGTACCGTTGGGGTACCGTCGGCATTCCGGGTATTGTATTTCAATTCACCGGCATGGCCAACCCCGGCCACGCACATCAGGCACAGTACAAGCAGCGTCTTCATGACTTTTCTCTCCTAGGGGTGTAAAACTAATGTGCTGGTTTATCGGCCGGGGGTGTTTGCTCCTTTGGCCCACCGAAACCAAACCCTCTAATACCCCGGTCGGGCCCCGCCTGCTCCCATGCGTCCTGTATTTCGACCACCGGCCGCGACAATAACCCGGCGATGTACTCGATGGTGGGGGGTTTGTGGTTTGTTGCTTCTTTGGCTTCTTCGCTATCCGTGTTACGGGCCCACCGGATAACCTGCATATCGGCCCATGTCAACGCCCTGCCGGCCCGCAGGTCGCGTTCTAGCCGGTACCGGGTGTAATCGGTCAACCCGGTGGCCATGCCCCACACTAGGCGGCGTAGCGGGTCGCCCGGGGACGCGTTGTTTTTACCGGCGCGGCCAAGGCGGCGTGCTATGATATCACAGGTGCCATTAAACATCGCTTCGGATCTAGCCCCAAGCACGGCCCCTAGGACAACGGCTACCTCACCGACAGTCCACCTAGCCATAGCGGGGTTTCCTTTTTACTGCACAATCTGCTTCTACCTGCCGCCACACCGCCGCAACCGTTTTGCGAAGAAAAACTTCTTTGTCACCTTCTTCAATCACCTGGATTAGTTTTTCGCGAGTTCCCTTAAAACTAAGTTCGGGGGCGGTGATGACCCCCTTGTCATTAGCGGGCCAGTGTTTTTCTGCGATCAGGTAGTCCACGCAACAGCCCACATCATCGACCCCAACCGTGTGGTAAAAGGGTACCTTAACACGCCACTCCTTGCCGGATAGGCGATTTTTCTTAATATGGATATTCGACATCATGCCTATTTGGCGGTCCACCCCCCTCACCGCTTTTTTGAGGGTGGCACCCTTCGACATCCACATTTCGGTGTGCGAGTAGAATGTCAGGGCCCGCCCACCGGCACGCGTCTCCTGTGGTTCAAATGGCCCCGCATCGATGGCGTCACGTGTTTGGCAGATAATGACTAGGATCGACCGCGTATCCCGCACCTTGGCCAATACCCCCCGCAGGTCGCCGCTGTTTTTCTTCGCCTTGCCATCCCCGTAGTCCCCCTTGACTTCTGCTAGTTTTCCTTTACGGGCCGCCTTTCTTCGTTCGTTGAATTTGTTACGTTCCTTGCCACCCATAAGCGCATCCATACTATCCAACAAATAGATGCAGGGACCGGCATCCATCGCATCGTCAAAGTTAAAATAAAAATCATCTATTGTTTCGCTGTGCATACCCACACCATCGACGATGCGGGGGGCCTCAATACGGGCCGCCATTTTCTGCCCAAAGAACTTTACAAAGTCCATTTGAGCTCCGTCTTCGACATTGTCATACTTAATTTGGTAGTGGTCGAAATTTGGGTTGTTGGCCACCTCGGCTAGCATAGTGAGCATGAGCATTGTCTTACCGCTGCTGCTACCACCTACCACAAGGTAGTAGCCGCCCGCATGATAGCCGTAGCGGGGCTTGCCCGTTAGGGCCATGTTGAGGGTAGTGCAGCCGCTACTTACCCACTCGGTGGCCAATGTGGGCCGTTGGGCGGCCGTGGCGGTTAGTTGGTCGGCTAGCACGTCTGCCTGCTTAGTATCCATATAAGTATCCTGTTATGATAAAGTGGCGGGCGGTAGTTTTACCGCCCGCCACCCGTCCTCGGCCGCACAACGGTTCTTCCGGACCGTTGTGGCTCTCTAATCTTCCCAACCGTCATCGTCACCGGCCGGGGGATCTCCGGCCTGTGCGGCTTCGGCATCTGCGGTATCGAGGTCGGCGTCGTCCCAACCCTCTTCTTCCGGTTCCGGCTCAGGTGCGGGTGCAGCCTTCTGCTTGGCCCGGTTCCCACCAGCACCCGCAGGGGAGCCAGCCGGCTTTTTTGGTGCCGGCGCCTCTTCGGCAGCCGGTTCGTCATCCCAACTATCTTCTTCTGTTGGGGGAGGTGCGGCGGGCTTTGTCGCCGGTTTACCGGCCGGCTTCTTGGCTACCGGCTTCTTGGCCGC
>Ga0213921_1000506_pt1 | contig 12673 bp, 9 predicted proteins | sample McNCre2017MG_FD_165041 | JGI IMG/M metagenome (GOLD analysis project Ga0213921, IMG submission 165041) | Freshwater microbial communities from McNutts Creek, Athens, Georgia, United States - 20-17 MG | ecosystem: Environmental > Aquatic > Freshwater > Creek | place: USA: Georgia | collected...
TGTACATCTTTTCGGCGAACTTCATCTTCATTATGTAATGTGGCATTTGTAACGGTAACTCCCCCTACGACCACGGGCGCTAACCTAGCTACAGGTGTAATAGCGCCTGTTCGCCCCACTTGAACATCAATGCTAAGCACGGTTGTTAAAGCTTCCTGAGCGGGAAATTTATGAGCAATGGCAAATCTAGGTGCACGAGAAACGAAGCCTAATTCATCTTGCTGTAATCTTGAGTTCACTTTGTAAACTACACCGTCAATATCGTAGGGCAATTGATCTCGTAATGCACCGATTGATGTATAAAAGTCCATTAAGCCATTAATGGACTTAACAACGGCCCGATGGGGGCACACAGGCAATCCCCATGACTCATATAAATCTAATAGCTCAGAGTGAGTTGATGGGATTAATAGAAATGGATCACACTGCCCCACGCCATATGCGTAAAACGATAAGGTTCTTTTTGCGGTAATCTTAGGATCTAATTGGCGTAAGCTGCCAGCAGCTGCATTACGTGGATTAGCGAATACCTTCTCATTGTTTTTGATGGCGCTTTGATTGAGCGCTTCAAAATCCTTATGAGAGATGAAGACTTCCCCTCTCACTTCAACAACATCTGGGAGCTGGGCACCTATTAGCTTCAGTGGGATCGCTCGGATAGTTCTAATATTTGCTGTAACATCCTCACCGCTATAACCATCACCCCTTGTGGCTGCCTGAACTAACAGTCCGTGTTCATAGCGCAAAGAAATAGCCAAGCCATCAAATTTAAGCTCGGCGGCATACTCTAGCTCTCCTAAATCCAAGCCCTCTCTACAGCGCCGATCAAAAGCAATCGCCTCAGCATCCTCCAAGGCATTATTTAAGGAAAGCATAGGAACAGCATGCTTAACTTCTTGAAATAAATGACTCGCTTGTCCACTAACTCTTTGTGAAGGTGAGTCTGGAGTAATCCATTCGGGGTGATCTGATTCAGCAGACAGGAGCTCTCTGTAAAGCTTATCGTACTCAGCATCAGGTAAGCTTGGATCATCTAAAACATAATAGGCATGATCCAAACGCGCTAGTTCTTCTTTCAGCCAAATGTAACGGGCCGAATCTGACATTCCTATTTCCCTTTAAGAAAAAAGACGATGCGCTGAGGTAGAACCAGCGGAGATGCCATGCTGTGACATTGACTGGTAGATAGTGTTAACCTGAGATTCAATAGCATTGACCGCCTCATTGATTAACGGTCTACCAAAGTCATCAACTAAATTACCATTAATGGCATCTGCTAATAGTTGAGCGTCATTAAGCATCGTTCTAAATGCATTCATGGACTGGGAAACTTTAGGTAAATCCAGTAATAAAGTCACCGATTTAACATCCGCTTTACTCAAATCATCACGCAAAAAATTAGATTCATTTGCAATCAGGTTGTAAGTAATTAAATGATTGATCAGTCGATGATATCGACTTCCATCACGAGACAGTTGAAAGCCAGCATTATTCGCAGCGCTTTTAATTTCAGCCAAATTCCACAAATTATTTTTAGGAATAATTGTGACCCCCAACTGAATATCACATTGAGCTGCAAATTGATCTAGTTGCTGTGCTTCTTGAAGAATTTCATTTACAGGAGGTAAATCAATTTCAGCATCTAAGGCATTAGCTAGCGCTTGTGATCGAGATGTGAAATCAGATAAATCAACAACTCCAATCGCGCCTTGTCTATTAGCAAGCTGTATAGCGGTTTGAATCTCTATGTAATGCCCGTCTATCTTAATCGGTTCCCATGCAATTTCACTGCCGGAAGTCTGAGTCACTAGTCCTTCACACATCCATGGATGCAAGGTGTTTTTAGGCCATTGGCTTAAGTGACTAATAATCTCCTGCCCAGAGATTGCTTCTGGTAAACGTAATGCAATGACGCAGTCGATTAATGAATCAATTCTAGGAGGTGAATTAAGTCCCTCTTTAGATTCAGTTAAATCTAAAACTGGCTCAGATCGTTCATTAATCGCAGGAGATTGATAATCAGAAAGAGGAGTGTTATCTGCATCTTCTAATTCGCTTTTACGCAAACGCAATGCGTTGTAAATCATAACAATGACCAATAGGCCAAAGCCAATCAGCCCTAGGGATAACTGAAGTTCTGACAAGCCTATAGAAGCTGCAAATTCAGAAAATCCCATCATCAAGCCGCCTCCACCATCGTCGCAGCAGACTCTAAGTCAACAGCAACGATTCGAGAAACACCTTGCTCCTGCATAGTCACGCCAATTAGCTGGTGAGCAATTTCCATGGTGATCTTATTGTGAGAAATGAATACAAATTGTGTGTTCGCTGACATACGTGCCACCATATCTGCATATCGACCTGTATTAGCATCGTCCAATGGAGCATCTACCTCATCTAGCAAGCAGAATGGCGCTGGATTTAATTGGAATAATGAGAAAACCAATGCAATAGCTGTCAATGCTTTTTCCCCACCAGACAATAGATGAATGGATGAATTTTTCTTACCCGGCGGTTGAGCCATCACTTGCACACCAGAGTCAAGAATCTCTTCGCCGGTCATTACTAGTTTTGCATTACCACCGCCAAATAAGTCTGGGAATAGTCTTGCAAAATGATCATTCACTTGGTCGAATGTACCTTGCAGTAAATCACGAGTTTCAGAGTCAATCTTCTGAATCGCATCGGTCAAAGTGTTAATCGCTTCATTTAAGTCAGCAGACTGAGCATCCAAGAATGTTTTACGTTCTTGAGCGCTAGCCAATTCCTCTAAAGCTGCCATATTGACTGGACCAAGTGACTGAATCTCTTGGTTGAGTCGATTAACATCACCCTGCAAGCTGCTAACCTTCATCTCTGGAGTTAGGCGAGCTTTAAGTTCTTCAACATTGGCTTCAGCATCCATCAACATGGTTGCAAATTGCTCAACATTCAAACGAGCTGCCTGTTCTTTAAGTTGTAACTCCATACCCTTGTCACGAAGCGGTTGCAAGCTACGCTCGATCACTAGTCGAGCTTCATCACTTTCGCGTAGACGATGAGAAATTGCATCCATTTCTGTTCTAGCATTCGCTAAACCAGCTTCTTTAGCACTTCTTTGCACTAACAAAGATTGCAATGAATCTTGAGCGGCTTCATCTGACAATGTGTGCAATTCTTCTTGAGAATTACCTAAGCTCACTTGAATATCAGAAACTTGTTGCTGAGCGGATTGTTGATCTCTTGTTAAATCAGTGATGCGTTGCGCGAGTGTACGTGTATTAAATGAAGCTTCGCTAGCCTCGCGTTCAGCTAAACGCAATGAATCTCTCGCTTGCTCAAGTACATGATTAGCGGCTTGATAAGTATCTTGGGCATGAGACAAACTATCCCCATGAGTCCCCTTCTCTTCTTGTGCCTGATCTAGTTCAGCTTGACCGCTGTCTCTAACTTCTTTTAGTTCTTCAATTTGAGTAGCAAGTTCATGTAATTCGTTATGAATTTGTTCTGCACGGGTACGATACTTCTCATCTGCTTGGGCTAACTGTAAACGTTCAACCTCAAGATTATGAGCTTCACGAACTGCTTGCTCAGCTGTTTGACGGGCTTGCTGAGCTTGTTCTTGAGCTTGTTGGTAAGCATATTGTGTTCTAGAAGCTTCACTCTGAGCTTCGTCCAAAATTAATTGTTGGGCTTTAAGCTGTAAATCTAGATTCTCAATTTCTTGACTACGCGCTAATAAGCCGGCTTGTTCAGAGTCTTCTGCGTATAACTGCAAACCTACACGGCTAACAATATGACCTTCTTTAACTAATAAAACGCCACCTTGTGGTAGTTGGTCGCGACGGCGCATCGCATCTTCAAGGCTATCGGCAATGAACACATTACCCAACCACTCTTGCATAACCGCTCTAATCGCATTGTCTTTAATTTGAACGCGGCTAATTAAGCTGGTTAGCCCTGATATGTTGGTGTCCGAGGTCGCAATAGAGCTAGCTGAATAAAACGCCAATCTCGAAGGTGGAGCATCTTGCGCTAAGCGGATAGCTTCATTTAAGTCAGCAGCTTGCAATGCTGTAACGCGTTCACGCAATATGGCTTCAAAAGCTGTTTCCCAACCCTTTTCAACATGTAAATCTTGCCAGAGACGTTGCTTATTACTTAAGCCTTTTTGCTCTAACCAAGGCCCCACCTTAGCTTGAGCTTGAACCTTCTCTTGAAGAGCTTGTAAAGCACTGAGTCTTGCTTGAGTTTGACTTAATGCGGCGGAAGACTCCTGTAATGTTTGCTGCGCTGTATGGCGAGTAGCATCTATCTCAGGAACTTTAGCTTGTGCTTCTTCAGATATTTGTTGTGCTTCATCAGCCTTGCGTTGCGCCATCATCTGACGATCTGTTACAAGATCTAATGCATCTGTATCTGGCTTAACCAAGCTAGATAAATCTAATTGCAAACGCTCTTGCCTTTGATTAACTTGATCTAATTGCTTACCAGAGGCTAATACTCGTTCAGCCAAACTTGCTAGGCGTTGATCTGTTGAGGATACAGCCTCTCTAGCAGCATCCAAGGCCTTTTGAGCTTCCAGATAGGCAATTTCATTGGCAGGCATCTTTTCTTGAATAACTTGAAGCGCTTCTAAGAAACGCTCTTCATTTTCTCTAGCTGCTTCTAAGTCAATATTAGTTTGACGAAGAGAATCTGCAGCAGTTAACTCTTGAGAACTCCAACGAGAAAGCTGCGCTTGTAAATCAGAAATTTGTTGCTGTAAGCGACCACGAGATTCCTGAACATAACGAATCTCATTTTCTAACTTGCCAACTTCAGCATTTACTTCGTACAGCTCGCCTTGAGCTGCAGATACAGTATCTTGTGATGCATAGTGTGCTGCTCTTAGTTCTTCTAACTCTGCTTCAGCATGCCGCAATTTAGCAGTTTGCTCTTCCAGTTGAACTTGAGCATCACGAATAGAATTGGCAAATTTTTCTTGCTCTTTTCCTGCTTCCGTTTGTCTAACTAACCATAGCAATTGTTGCTGCTCAGTCATTTGTAGATGGAGGTGTTTATATTTCTCCGCTACTTCTGCTTGCCCTTCTAACTTCGTTAAATTTTGCGTTAACTCACGCAAAATATCTTCTACTCTCGTTAGATTCTCTCTTGTATCTTCGAGGCGAGACTCTGTTTCTTTGCGACGTTCTTTATATTTAGAAACACCAGCAGCTTCCTCCAAGAAAATACGTAACTCTTCTGGTTTAGCTTCAATGATTCTAGAAATCATGCCCTGACCGATAATCGCATAGGCTCGTGGGCCTAAACCGGTGCCCAAGAACATATCGTGGATATCTTTGCGGCGAACGGACTGATTATTAATGTAATAGCTTGAAGCACCATCTCTAGTCAATACACGCTTAACTGACAATTCAGCGAAAGTACTCCATTGACCGGCGGCGCGACCGTCTGTGTTATCAAAAATCAATTCAACGCTGGAGCGCCCAGCAGGTTTTCTTTGGCCAGAACCATTAAAAATAACGTCTTGCATGGATTCGCCACGAAGCTCACTAGCACGTGACTCTCCTAAAACCCAACGAACGGCATCGATAATGTTAGATTTACCACATCCATTTGGGCCTACAACACCAATTAATTGGCCTGGAAGCTCGAAATGAGTAGGGTCTACGAAGGATTTAAATCCTGAAAGTTTGATAGATTTGAGTCGCACGGCTTACTTCTTTTATGTCAATCTTGAGATGATACCAAGGGGCGAGGACTTAGGAGCACTTCCTGAGTCTGACCGATATAATCATGCACTAATAGATAGTATTTTTAAAGGAAAAAGAATTTATGACAACGTTACAGAACATTATCGACCAAGCATGGGAAGATCGCGCTAACTTATCCCCTTCTGCAGCTCCTGCAGCTGTGCGCGACGCAGTTACTCAAGTATTAGCTGGCTTAAATGATGGATCTATTCGTGTTGCTGAGCGTGAATCAGTTGGTAAATGGCATGTTAATCAATGGGTTAAAAAAGCTGTTTTAATCTCTTTCCGACTAGAAGATAACCAAGTTATGTCTGCTAACGGTCAAGGCGGCTTCCCGCAGTTTTACGACAAAGTGCCTACGAAGTTTGCTAATTACACCGCTGAAGACTTTGCTAAGGGTGGTTTCCGTGTTGTTCCACCTGCAACAGCTCGTCGCGGCTCTTTTATTGGTAAAAATGTGGTTCTCATGCCTTCTTACGTCAATATTGGTGCTTATGTTGATGAAGGTTCCATGGTTGATACATGGGCTACTGTAGGTTCTTGTGCCCAAATTGGTAAAAATGTGCACTTATCAGGTGGTGTAGGTATTGGTGGCGTGCTTGAACCTGTTCAAGCTGGCCCAGTGATTATTGAAGATAACTGTTTCATCGGCGCGCGCTCAGAAGTTGTTGAAGGTGTTGTGATCGAAGAAAATGCCGTATTGTCGATGGGTGTTTATATTGGTCAAAGTACCAAAATTTATGATCGTGAGACTGGGGAAGTTCATTATGGTCGCGTACCAGCAGGCTCAGTTGTTGTTCCTGGCTCATTACCATCTGCTTGTGGCAAATACAGCTTATATGCGGCAGTTATTGTTAAAAAGGTAGATGCTCAAACTCGCGCTAAAACAGCTATCAATGATTTACTACGTGATTAAGCTACTATTTATAAAGATTATCTGTGACTAAACATCCAACCCTTGCTTTTACCGAAGCTCTCATCTCTCAACATTCTGTAACACCAGCAGATGGTGGTTGCCAAGAGTTGATTGCTAACCGCCTCAAACCTTTAGGTTTTGAATGTGAAACTATTGTTAGTGGCCCCGATCATTTCAGAGTCACTAATCTTTGGGCAGTTAAGCGTGGTAGCAAGGGAAAAGATGGTCAACTATTAAGTTTTGCTGGGCATACGGATGTCGTACCAACAGGTCCATTAGAGAAATGGTCCTCGGATCCTTTTACGCCAACCCATAAAGATGGTTTTTTGTATGGCCGTGGCGCAGCTGATATGAAAACTTCTTTAGCAGCATTTGTTGTTGCTACAGAAGAATTTATCAGTCATCACCCTAATCATCAGGGATCGATTGCATTTCTTTTAACTAGTGATGAAGAAGGTCCTGCACATGATGGTACCGTCATTGTTTGCAATGAATTAAAAAAACGTGGTGAGCGCTTAGATTATTGCGTTGTTGGCGAGCCAACATCTGTAGATAAGCTAGGGGACACTATCAAAAATGGTCGTCGTGGTTCTCTATCAGGCAAACTAAAAGTGTTGGGTGTTCAAGGGCATATTGCCTACCCTCACCTTGCTAAAAATCCGATTCATTTAATGGCGCCAGCTTTAGCTGAAATCGCTTCAGTTACGTGGGATCAGGGGAATGATCACTTCCCTCCTACAACATGGCAGGTGTCTAATATCCATGCAGGTACAGGCGCTACGAATGTCATTCCTGGTGAGGTTGTCATTGACTTTAACTTTAGATTCTCAACAGCAAGCACTGCTGATAATTTGAAAAATAGACTTGAAGATATCTTAAAAAAATATCAACTTCAATACGCGATTAACTGGAATTTGGGAGGCGAACCATTTTTAACTGAACCTGGTGATTTATCAGCAGCCCTTCAGTTATCTATTCAACAAACCACTGGTATTGCTGCTGAACTATCTACTACGGGTGGTACTAGCGATGGCAGATTTATTGCCAAGATATGCCCTCAAGTTGTTGAATTTGGGCCGCGCAATGAAAGTATTCACAAAATTGATGAGCATATTGCATTGGCTGATATAGAACCTCTTAAGAACATCTATAAAGGTGTTCTAGAAAAACTCATTGCTTAACTCTATGAGTACTTCCTACCAGCTAGAAAGTCTTTGGCAAGATCTTGCGAAAAAATTAGATGCTGCAGGCCTAAGCTATGGCCATGGAGCTATTAATGCAGAAAGTGAAGCATTGTGGATCATATCCACAGCACTTGGTTATCCTCCTGAAGACACATTAGATGCCTTAGATAGCACCATTTCACAAGACATTAAAGATAAGATCGATCAGTGGGCTGATGAACGAATCACAACTAGAAAACCACTTGCCTATATTTTGGGTGAGGCTTGGTTAATGGGAGTGCCTTTTTATTGCGATGAGCGCAGTATTGTTCCAAGATCATTTATTGCCGAACTAATTGTTGATGGTCATTTAGAGCCTTGGTTACCACCTAGTGGCAAAGTATTGGATTTATGCACTGGAAATGGTTCTTTAGCCATTTTGATGGCTCTTTCTTGCCCAGATGTAGAGGTTTCAGCAACTGACCTCAGCTTGCAAGCACTTTCATTAGCGGCTAAAAATTTAGATCGACATAACCTGACAGAACAAATTGAGGTTTATCAAGGTGATCTTTTTGAAAATATCCCAACACCCTCTGAAGGTCAGAAGTTTGATTTGATTATCTGCAACCCACCCTATGTTAATGCCCAAACCATGGCTAATTTGCCTAAGGAATATCACGCTGAACCAGAGATGTCCTTAGCTGGAGGTTCAGATGGTATGGATATCATCCGACGCATTATTACTAATGCCAAAGAGTATCTTTCAGAAGATGGTGCCTTGGTATTAGAAATTGGCAACGAGGCTTCTAATTTCATCGCTGCTTTCCCAGAAATCAGAGTGACTTGGTTGGAAGTCTCAGCGGGAGATGATCAAGTGTTACTAATACAAAGTGAAGATTTATAAATCCCACATCGATTAAAGATTTCTCGCAGCATCTATAGCTTCGTCGATTCTATCAACCGCCATAATTTTGATACCGGAAATGGCTGCTTTAGGGGCATTAGCTTTTGGAATAATCGCTAGCGTAAATCCAAGTTTAGCCGCTTCTTTTAAGCGCTCTTGACCTCTTGGACATGGTCTAATTTCGCCAGCCAAACCAACTTCTCCAAAAACAATTAATGTTTTAGGCAGCGCCTTGTTTTTTAAGGATGAGCTAATTGCCAGCAAAATAGCTAAATCGGCAGCTGGTTCACTAATCTTGACACCACCTACTGCATTCAAAAAAACATCTTGGTCAAAACAAGCAATCCCAGCATGTCGATGTAATACAGCTAATAACATAGCTAACCGATGCTGCTCGAGTCCTAGGGCTAAACGTCTAGGGTTGGGTACATGAGCTGTATCAACAAGCGCTTGAATCTCAACTAGTAAAGGACGGCTACCCTCTTGTGTGACAAGAACACAAGAACCAGGAACCGTTTGCTCATGTTGAGATAGGAATAAGGCGGACGGATTTGCGACCCCTTTAAGCCCCTTATCTGTCATGGCAAAAACACCTAACTCATTAACAGCCCCAAATCGATTTTTAAAAGCACGAACCAATCTAAATGAAGAGTGTGTATCACCTTCAAAATATAAAACAGTGTCGACTATATGCTCTAGTACCCTGGGTCCTGCCAGATTGCCCTCTTTCGTAACATGCCCCACCATGATCATGCAAACACCGGTGGCTTTAGCCAATCTAGTTAACTGAGCTGCACACTCTTTAACCTGTGCAACTGAGCCTGGCGCAGAAGTTAATGCTTCTGAATAAATGGTCTGAATTGAATCCACTACAACAACAGTTGGCCTATTGGATTCAATTGTCAGCAATAATTTTTCTAACTGAATTTCAGCTAACACTTCTAGATCTGGTGCTTGAATTCCAAGACGCTTGGCTCTTAATGCAATTTGTGCACCAGATTCTTCACCGCTAATATATAAAACTGAATCGCCTCTAGCGCTCATGACAGAAAGAGCCTGAAGCAATAAAGTTGACTTACCAATACCAGGATCACCACCTATTAGAGCAACCCCTCCAGTTACCAACCCGCCTCCCAAAACACGATCAAACTCATCAATGCCGGTGCTTGTGCGAGGTAAATCTTCAGCCTCAATTGCTGAGAGCTTTTGTTTAGGCGCTGCTTTGGCCAAACTTTGGAATCTGTTTGTCGATGTCTTTTCTTCAACAGATTCTTCTAATGTATTCCAAGCGTCACAATTAGGACATTGCCCTTGCCATTTAGCAGACATGCCGCCGCATGATTGGCAAATATAAATAGACTTAGCTTTTGCCATTAGAAAGGACTGGCCTTTTTATTTTCTTTTGCTCGTTGATCAGCATTCGCTTTCTTTTTAGCAGATTCTGCTTCGCGTGCAGCTTCATCTGCCTGCTTTTTCTCGAAAGCTTTTATGTTTTCTTCTCGTTTAGCTGCTTTTTCAGCACTTTCTCTTTGGGCAATCCGCTCTTTATCATTTTCATCTTTGATTTCAAGAGACGTTGTCTATCATGCATGGGAATCTCTTGCTCTCTAATGGCCTTAATTTCCGCACGGTAATCTAGGCGAGCATGATCTAAACAGAAGCTAGTAAAGAATTTGTCATAACACTCGTGTTGCTTTTTTTCTAAGCGGTATCTAGCCCAGTCCTTTTTAAGGTTTAATTGCTCTTGACGGACATCGATATCAGCTAATTCAGCAAGCTCAGCAGAGCCTGCCAAAGCGAAGCAAGGCGTCACAATCAAAACACCTAATAGCCATTTTTTAATCATAGTCATATTTAAATTATTAACCCTAGAGGAGCATCCATATTTATCTTACTAATGGTTGCTAATTGCTCTTGCAAAGCACACATTTTGATTATATGCGCGGCATTACAAGCCTCTATTTTTTTAGATAGCTTTATCAAGCCAAACCTCAATACCTTGGGCATTTAATTCTAGGTCAATTTTAAGAAAATCGCCGATTTCATCCTTAGAAAGCTGGCAACCATGTTCTTTGAGGTGCTTGGCATAAATATTCAGCAAACCATTTTTAAGATTCTCATGGCGATGAGCATCGTTTTGTAATGCCTTAGCTAATGAAACCATTTCATCTAACTGCTCAATAAATAATGATTTGAGTCTTTGAACATCGTTAACACGGCTAAAGTGAGTGGGAAATAAACAATCAGGTGAGAGAGCGGCAATTCTTGTAACGGAGTCTTTTAAAGCAATAGGGTCAAATTGAATGGGGGTTGTTGTAGGCATCACATAACCACCTTTTTCTGTATCAAACTCTCTATAAGACAAACCAAAAGTATCGCCAGTAAATACTCCTTTAGATTTGGCATCCCAAATGGCAATATGATGCTTTGCATGGCCCGCCGTATCTAAACATTTCAACAGACGTTGCCCCAAAGAAATTTCAAATCCCTCACTTGCTTCTGTAATTCGTGACGCTTCTATTGGCATCAAAACACCATAGGCTGCTTGCACAGACTCCTCACCATAAACAGCCACAGCACCAGATCTCAAAGCTGTTGGATCAATCATATGACGCACACCGCGAGGGTGAACAACTAATTCAGCACGAGGACATAAGCGCATCATTTCTCCTGCCCCACCTGCATGATCTAGATGAATGTGGGTCAGGATGATATATCGCACATCATTGGGGCTTAAATCCAACTCCGTTAATGTTTGGATGAGTCTAGGAGCTGAGTAATTAGTTCCAACATCTACAAATGCAGCAACCCTGCCCTCAACTATTAAGTAACTCGCGTCGAACTTTTCACGCTCAAAGCCTGTATCAACCGAATAAACGCCATTGGCCACCAATTTAGCGAAAGAAAGATCATTTTTCATGGGCAAATTCTCACACATTTTTTGCTTAGCCCATATACTTTGGGTATGAAAAAAGTTTTAGACCATCTATTAAGGCAGTGGAATTTAGAGTATCTACAAAACTGGGTTGATTTAATGGTTCCAACCATTCAGATAATTCTGATTGTGTTATTGGCTATCAGCCTCAAAGCTCTAGCCAACAAGCTTACCAAGGCTTTAGAAACACATCTTCGCCAGAGATCCCAAAGTATTGAAGATAAAAAACGTGTGCAAACATTAGCTCGAGTATCACGCTATATTGTCTCCGTCATTATTTGGGTTGTAGCCATCATGCTCACCCTGTCGTCCTTGGGGTTTTCGATTGCCCCTATCTTGGCAACGGCGGGAGTCGCTGGTATTGCTGTTGGTTTTGGCGCACAAAGCTTAGTGAAAGATTACTTTACTGGTTTTGTCATGATTATTGAAAATCAAATTAGACAAGGCGACATCGTAGAGGTTGGCAATAAATCAGGTGTCGTGGAAGAAGTTACTTTGCGCTACGTTAGGCTTCGTGATTATGAGGGTGCTGTTCACTACATCCCCAATAGTTACATCAATTTAGTGACTAATAAGAGTAGAACTTTTGCTTATGCAGTGGTTGATATTGGTGTGGCTTATAAAGAAAACTTAGAACAGGTTTATGCCACGATTAAGGCTGTTGCTGAAAAGCTTCGTCAAAACTCACAATATAGCCATATGATTTTAGAAGACATTGAGATTGCCGGCGTCGATCAATTAGGTGATTTCGCTGTAATGATCAAATCGCGTATGAAAGTCGTCGCTCAAGACCAAAATACGATTCGACGCGCTTTATTAGGAGAGATCAAGACTGCATTTGAACTTGCTGGTATTGAAATCCCCGCACCGGAGTACAGAAATCACCGTTAAACCCCAGGATAGAATAAACCTTGCTATTTAGGGTTTTACCTGATATAGTTTCACTTCTCAGACGCGGGATGGAGCAGTCTGGCAGCTCGTCGGGCTCATAACCCGAAGGTCGTAGGTTCAAATCCTACT
>Ga0213921_1000509_pt1 | contig 12603 bp, 26 predicted proteins | sample McNCre2017MG_FD_165041 | JGI IMG/M metagenome (GOLD analysis project Ga0213921, IMG submission 165041) | Freshwater microbial communities from McNutts Creek, Athens, Georgia, United States - 20-17 MG | ecosystem: Environmental > Aquatic > Freshwater > Creek | place: USA: Georgia | collected...
CCCTCCACCGTAAACATTACCTGAAAGGTCATTCCAATTCTCCATGCTTAATCATGTTCATATACGTTTTCACACGATCCACAGATCCCTTGGAGTATCTGCGTTCGATGAATTCAATGCGTTCTTTGGTCAGGACCTTGTTTTGTGTTGCTACCCAAGTAGCATATAGCTCCCTCGCTAGGGCTATCTCAAGCTGAACCCTGTCCCCTTGGTTGCTCACTACTTTCCTGCTGTAACTCATCCAAGTCCCCTGTCATCATCAGTGCTTTGTCAACAATCGTCTTTGGGTACGGTGTACCTTCTTTCACCTTGTCCAGTATCTTCATCGCTAGTTCGTGTGTCATGATGGAATGCTCTAGTGTGTTATTACTCTTTGGTGAATGGAAGAGCAAAGCACAGCCTTACCGTGTTCAATAACAACAGTTCGCTCTGTGCTTGCGTACATTACTCTTTGGAGCCATGTCTTCGCATTCGCACTGGACAGACTTAAAGCCCTTTCAGACTTACCACCAGGTTCTATCCTTGGCCCACCTTCCCCGCTCTGGCTTGCTCGTGTTACGGGGTTAATTTAAGACACTACCACTGACGTACCGCATAGTGTCCGAGTGGTCGCAACAGAAACAAAAAAGCCGCTTAACTAAGTACCTTTGTGACACCCCACACGATTTCTCAGTGGGAAAGATACTTAATAAAGCGGCTGACCTGTTGTGTGTCACGACAACGGTTTGGATTCTACAACCCTTTTCGGATCTCTGCCAACCTTTTTTTGATGTCTTCTGGTATTGGGGCAGCTTTCTGAGTATCTTCCTGTAGTTTTTGCAACACAGTATTGACCACTGGCTTGTCAAATGACTCAGGAATCTCTGCTCCATCCCATCGCTGCTGGTTCAGATAGACCAAGGGAGCAGGGATAAAAGCCCCGTCTGACTTGCGCCAAGCATCAGTGGTGCACATCCATGCCACATGCTTGATGATTTGGTCTGCACAGCCATCGTACATACCCTTTTTCCACCTTGCCAAGCAGACAGACTTACCACCCTTGCGGACGGACCTAGGCCATGTGGTCCAGAACTTCTCAAACTGGTCGCTCATTTCTGTTCCTTTACTTTAGCTTTTTGATAAAAATTCAGGGTTTTGCGGTCCAAGGTCTTGGCTACCACAAATTGATGCTGAATAGCCCTTTCCTGCTTGTTAAACAAGGTGCTGGGCTGGTTCTTGTACTCAAACGGGCTGGAAGATTTCATTGATAGGCTTTAGTTTCTTCTGGGATGCAAGCTCAAGAGCAGTTGCAAGGGTTGCGATTATTGCAGCATCAAGGTCCTCGAAAGCTACATGCGTTTCAAGCTGGTCTACTACCTGGGCAATCAATGTCCAAGCAATAGTAGCTTCAAGTTGGGAATGGTATAGGTGGCTCATATAGTGAGCCTAGCATCAAAAAAAGAGTTGCGCTATTAGGGTAAATCCCTATATTTTTGTGTAAAAAACCCGTTTAAAGTTCATCTCACTGCACTAACGCAGTACTTAAAGGAACTCAAATGAAAGTCAAAAAACTGGTTCACATTTACTTTGAAAAATTTTCTTGGGAAGAACAAGGCAAACATGCCATCTACTCTTTTAAGGTAGATAACTCAAATGATCGAATCTACATCAATTCTCAAGAAATCGAAATTGAAGTGCCTGATGACTTTGACCCACGCCCACAACAAATAGCTGTTTTGGAAGCTAAAAAAGTCAAAGCAATGGCTGAATTCCACGAGACTGTGATGCAGATCAACGAACAGATCTCCAAACTGCAAGCCTTGGAGTACACAGCATGAACATCACAGCCCTACAGATGGCCCGTAGGCTATTCATCATCGATGGCGTTCCTGCCAACACCCAACGTCACAACATGCGCTCTTGGGTGCGTTCTGTGCGTTTTTTGGGAGACAACTGGTTGATTGCCAAGCCCCAGGTGCGGAAATGACACAAGAAGCTTTTTATTATCAAGTCCAAATGCAAGAGGAATATGAAATGAGAGTCAAAGAATTTGCTGAACAATTGCGAGAAGAGATGATGCACGATCCTGCTTTCCGTGAACTAACCCCCGAGAATCAGGACAAACTGATTGCTGAAGAAATGAAAATCTACGAAGAGGCCACCAAATGAACAAACAAGTATTTGAATTTTTGCCACTTATTAGCGAAGTGCCAACTGAAGATCAATTTGCAACAACAAGAAGCAGGTTGAAAAACGACACTAAAAATGATCTGTATGCAGAAATTGATAAACTGGATTACATGGCTTGGAATTTATATCAAGCATTAGATTTGGTTTGCAAAAAATTAGATTCTGAGAAACAAATAGATGATTTTGTTCAGTATTCTATGAGAGATTACATTGAATATGTATTGGAGAGAAAATGAGCTTCTTTACCAACCTGTTTAGCGGCAAGACCTACAACGAGATGGGTAACACCATCTTTAACGAAGACGGCAAAAGCTTTGTCAAGGTGGGCTCTACTTGGATTGGCGACCAAGGCGAGTACATCCAGCGTCAAGGCCAACACCTGATCAACATCGAGACAGGTGTGTCAGATGCTTGGGGTGACCCGTTTTCCACCGAACAGTGATACACTATTTACTCCTTATGATGGAGAAGATTGTGAACAACTGTATTGTTTGGACAAAAGCAAAAGCTGGTAAAGGTTATGGGGTAACTTCAAAAAATAGCAAACAGGTATACGTTCATCGACTTGCTTATGAGCAAAAAAATGGATCAATACCTCCAGGTTTTGTGGTTGCTCACAAATGCGATAACCCAGCTTGCTACAACCCTGATCATCTTTTTGCGTGTACTCAAAAGCAAAATCTTGAAGACATGAAAGAAAAAGGGAGGTCTGCAAAGGGCGACAAACATCGTTCAAAAAAACATCCTGAACTTATTTTAAAAGGCGAATCAATAGGCAATAGCAAATTGACTGAATGCCAAATAAAACAAATTAGGGATATGTACATTCCTCGCAAAGTGTCTTTGACAATGATTGCAAAGGAATTTGGAATTGCTTTTCAAACGGTAAGCAAAATTGTTAATAACAAATCATGGAAACATATTTAGGAGAAAGAAATGGGAATTAAAGAACTCCTCCAATTAAATGTAAGTAAGCACATTGAGAAAAAGGCAAACCTGTCTTATTTGTCATGGGCATGGGCTTGGTCAGAAGCACTAAAAGCAGATCCAGAAGCCTCTTTTACGGTTCAAACATTTGATGAATGCGGACCAAATGGGGCCAAAAGAACTGTCCCGTATATGGGGATTAATGGTTCGGCAATGGTATTTGTAACGGTAACCATGTTTGGCAAAAAGATGACTTGTCAGTTGCCTGTTATGGATCATCGAAATAAAGCCATACAAGACCCTGATGCCTTTCAAGTAAATACCGCAATCATGAGGTGCATGGCTAAAGCACTTGCGCTTCATGGATTGGGTTTATTTATCTATGCGGGTGAGGACCTGCCTGATGAGGCTGAAGTGCCAAGGAAGGGCCCTGCTCCAGTTGTTACCCCCCGTGGTGGAATTGGAGAAGACCTCCCAAATGAAATTAAGGAGTTCTTGCAGGAAATGGCATCCTCCGTTACCGAGTTGGTCAAGCAGGGTCAGGCAGCAAATGCCTTGGCAATGATTGACGAACAAGCACTTGAGGCTGATCAAAAGGTCTATTTACATAATCAATTGGATGCGCCAACACGCTCCGCACTAAAGAAAGCAAAGAATGTCTGATTTTGACAACACAAACCGTGGTTCGCTCTTCAAGAACGACAAAAAGGAAGAGGAAAAGCACCCAGACATGAATGGAACTATCAATGTAGGTGGTACTGAGTACTGGATCTCTGGCTGGAAAAAGGTCAGCAAGGCTGGTTCAGGCTTTATCAGCTTGTCAGTACGTCCTAAACAGGAGCAGACTCGTCAGTCTAGCCAGCCTACCAAGAAGGCCAAGCCAGACCCATTTGACGATCTGGACTTTTGATGGATAGCGAAGAGTTATTCGTGATTGCATTAGTCATGTGGATATTTGGTGCATGGCTAACACACATTGTTGTTTGCTTACAGACTGCCGCATGGGGCTTTTTGATAGCAGGAGCAATTGTATTTCCCATAGCTTGGATTCACGGTACAGGAATCTGGCTAGGGATATTCTGAATACCCTGACCGCTCCAGCGGGAAAAGGCGGTGCTGGCAGACCATCGTATCAGGGTAAAGTCTGCCCCCCTTAACGAAAGAATAGCATGGCATTTAATTCACTACTCAAAAGCATGTTTTCCCGAGCAAGGAACTCAGATCCCATCACCAGTGTAGAGGCATCCGACAAGGTTGACTTTGCAGGGGATCACATCCAGACGATCCTAGAGTGTCTTGCACAACATGGCCCCCTAGGAAAAGATGGGATAGCCACCAGAACAAAACTGGATGGCAACCAAGTCGCTAGGAGACTCAGTGAAATGAGCAAGCTCAACTTCATCGAGTTAACTGGTGAAACTGTTAAATCAAACTCAAACCGTAATGAGCGTCAATGGCGCATAAAGGAAATGAAATGAACTTCAACCTCGAACCTAACGAAATCAACTTCATTTTGCAAATGCTGAATGAACTGCCTACAAAGACAGGTGCATATGTGCTTGTCCAAAAACTTGAAGGCCAGGTCAAGATGCACCAGCAAGCCCCTGAGGTCACCCAGTGAGCTATACAGATGTAGAGCTTCAGATACTGCGCTGGTCAGAGGCCAGAAAAATCATCCCAAACAGCACCCCCGAGGTTCAATTATTGAAGGCAGTAAGTGAAATTGGGGAGCTGTGCGATGCAACAATTAAGTGTGACCGTGAGAATATCGTTGATTCAATTGGCGATGTAATGGTGTGCTTAATTAACTATTGTGCTTTGCAAGATATTAATTTGGTTCACTGTATGCAAGTGGCATACGACCAGATTAAGAACCGCAAAGGCACACTGATGCCCAATGGCGTTTTTGTTAAAGAATAAGTCTTCCAATCGTCATTTTTAGCTTATAGGATAGCAAGTGCAGCAATCCCGCTGCATTAGGAGCAATCATGTTTAAGTTTGAAATGACAATTGGTTGGTTAGCTAACGGCACTATCACTGTTGAGACTAACGATTTTGATGTTATCGAAGTCTTGAAAGAGTTCGTTGAATATCAAGAAGACAACGGCTGGATGGGTGCTTGGGAAGCTACCGAAGAAGAGTTCGAAGACGAGTCTGAGGAAGAGTCTGAAGAAGAGACTGAAGAGGCTATTTAAGGCTGACCACACGGCCTCGAAACTCAATAGAGTCTTGGTCGTGTGTTGTCACCAACTCAGGCAACAATAGCTTGCCATCTACAAACGTCAGCACTGCAAAGCCACTGCGCCAGTTCAGCGGACCCTGCTCGGTATAGTCCTCAAACTGCGGACCATAAGGCTCTGCAAGTGTCCCCGTATCAATTCCGTATCGCACCCCGTTATAGTCACTGAATGGCGTGACTTTCAGGCTATGTAAGTGGCCTGTGACAATGTTCTTGCCCGACCACATGGTGTTGTTATGGGTGGCATGGATGCCTCCCTTTAATCGGTGCTTGATGATTGTGCTTTCATTGATCCACACTGCCCAGCAAGGCTCCCAATCAGGGAAGTGGTCACGCAAGGTAAAGCCTTTAACGTGTTCGTATTGGGGCGCATTGGCGGCTAGAAACGTCTCAAACCGTGCATCGTGGTTACCCAAGGGCCAAACCAGCTTGACATTGTGACGTGCGGCTTTGGCGGCTTCCTCAATATATCCCATTGAAATGGTACAAGCCTTCAATTCATCCATAACAGATGGAGACTTTGCCCAGCCAATACGAGGATGGCGAGAGATACCTGCCCCGTCAAAAATGTCACCGTTTGCTATCACCGCATTGGGTTTGAGTTCACTGATAGCCCACAACAAACCTTTGAACGCTGTTGTATATACACCAGGCCAGAAATGTGCGTCACTGAAGACAATGACCGTGCCGTTCAAGATGCCAAGGTCTTTGCGCTGCGGGTGAACGTGGGCGGTCTGAAGATGGTTGTATCGCCCTGTATTTTGAGGCGCTTCAATTTTGATTTTTAATCGGTTTTCAATGCGCCTGCGTCTTTTATTTATACCTGAAAGATCAAGCCCCATTTTTTGAGCAGCTTCACTCATTGTTGAGCTGGTCTCAATCATTTGGATAAATTGTTGATCTGTATATTTTGACGCAGGCATCACAGTTTCTTTCGCCAGTACAGGGTGTTCTTAAAACCCCAAGGTTTAGATGGTTCAAACATCTTGAAACCGCAACGTATCAGGCTATTTGCGGATGCAGGATTTTCAGTAGTGTCACTCACAAGCCACTTCCACCCGAGAGCTTTCGCTTGTCGGATGCGGACATAAATAAGCTTTTTCTGTAAGCCTTGTCCACGATGAGAAGGAACAACACCTGCCCGACACAGATAACCACAATCAGTCCAAGAGACAGTGCGAACAAGGCCTGCAAAGCCAATATCCCTACCATTCTCAGTAGCAATCCACCAAGATCCAAAATTAGTGTCATAGGGAACATCTTGTGGCAAACAAATACGTTGTAATGCCAACAATCTGGTCTGTACAGACTCTTTGCGAATGTCAACACGTTTCAGCATGAGCGTATTAGACTTTCGCAAGATTATGCTTTTATGACATTGACAACGCTGTTGTCTTAACTTCATCAACCCTACGGGCCCAACCCCTACCAAATGTCTCCCATGTTGGCAGGTCCATCAAAAATGACAATCTGCGCTTGGAATAGTCATCAATCAGTTGCTTTGGATTAAACGCCCGTACAGCGGCTAAAGTCTTTGGACCTATACCACCATCAGGCTCAACGCCAACACAGGCTTGTAGCCACTTTGCGGCCCTTCCTGGGCCACTATTGATGGCGGCATCGAACACAACGTAGTCAACACCAGCTGGCAGGTCATCAGCACAGACTTTGTTCCAATACTTTTGTCGGTACAGTGGGCCAACATCTTGCGGTGTTAAAGCCCTCATGGTTTTCTCATCAACTGGATGACCACAATGCTCTTCCCATGTTGTTTTTGTGCAACCAAGGTTAGTCATGCCGCCTGGATCTTTTGGGTTATTTACAAATCCACCCTCATGGACCAAGACAGCAGCCAATGATTTGTCAAAGTTTGAGAACATGTTAGACAGTGGGTGTGGATTTGTGAAGAAGATCATCTTTGGCTTGTGAACCAGCAGATGAACCAAAGTAAAAAGCAATGATGCCTGTCCAAGCAGTACCTAAACTGCCCAGCATGATGTCGATTTGTGGTGCATGTTGGATCTGACCGTACATTAGGCCACCCAAGATGCCAAAGAACCCAAGGGTCACGCCAATAGCCAATGTGGGCGGCAAATAGCTTTTGGTAGCTACCTGCATCTCACGGGCTGACTTGCGGTCATCGTTGCCCAGCTTGGCAAAGTCTAAGCCCATCTCTTGAGCTCGAGCAGCCATCTGTATCTCGGCCTGCTTGATAGACATGATCTGTTCAGCAGACAACTTGCCGCTGTCAATCGTGGCTTGAACGTCTTTGGGATCAATGCCAATAGCCTTGGACACAGCATCTACCGCAAGACCAGCCAATGGGCCACCAAGGGCGGTAGCGATAGTGGGGGCGATTTGTTCTAACCAGCTCATATTAGTTCCCGCAAGGACCAGCAACAAAACCTGAAGAATCAGGGCGACAAGCGTTTTGTGGTACGCATGGACCAATGACAAAGCCATCTGTGCAGATAGGCGTAGGAATCAGCATAGTGACAATAGGAGGATTAGTCACAGCAACAGGGCCAGCGACAGGGCCAGATACAAACGTGACCACAGGCGCTGATGCGGGGGTTGCCTGAGTACCGCTAGGACCAAGCACAAAAGGGTTTGGCAAAACAGTATTGGCATCCAAACGGACAGCCATTGTTTTAGCCGCAGGAGGAGATTCAGTGCCAACACCACAGCCAGATAGTGCAAGACACACAAGCAATGCGTATTTCATATCAACCTTTCAATTTGTAAACAATAAACTCAAACGTACCCCAACCAATCAACCCAGCAGAAATGCAAGAAACCACACCAATAAACAAAATGTTTAGCGTTTCAGCAAAGTTCTCTCTGCGCTTTTTCTCTGCTGCTTCTGCCTCACGCTCTTCACGTTTTCTTGTGGCCACAATATGGTTGTATTCAGCTTCAATTGATTCCCATACATCGCCTTGACCTGACCAAATTAATTGCTCTTTTAGTTTTCTTCTGGCATCTCTAAGACCTTTGGCTTGCATTACAGACTCAAGAGCCTGGGCCATTTCAGAATTAGATGCTTTTGCTTTGTCGTGATTTGCACCCTTCTCTACAGTGGCATGTAAATCAAAAAACTTAATCAGATCTCCAGAACATTGATGCAAGTCCTTCCCCATCTGGATGGCTTCTTGCACACCAGCAATGGTGCTTTTGGCTAATGCAAAAGCCGCACTGATGGTGATGGGGTCAAGCATTACTTATCTACTTTGGAGTCTAATTTATCGAATATCTTGTTCAGCATTTCTTTGATGTCACGCATGTCGTCACGATAGTCATCACGAGCAACATACGTTTTAGGAAGCTCTTCACGCAATTTAGCCAGATCTGATTTCAGTTCTTTGACGGCAGTCCACATCTCACGGCAAAACCATCCTGCCACTGTGAAAGCAATACCTGCGCCAGTATTGATAAGAGCTTGATAGTCCATGATTTACCTGTAAGCAGATGGAGGAGCGATGCCACGACCAGCACCAGCTTTTTCACGCAGTCGTTGAGTTTTGGCCCATTCAGTTTGAGCGTATGGACTACCCAAAAGGGCGGCATTAGAGATTTGTTGAGGAGGTAAAACAGGTGCGCCAGCAGCATTGATGTCCATGCCTAAAGGCAACATAGCACCAAGCAAATTGGCCCCAGCATTGGCTTTATCTTCAGCTGTTTTGGCGTTTGCAAATTCAGTTGTTGCAATCAATGCGGCAGCAACAGGACCGCCTTTACGCAAGGCTTTTTTCATGTCATGCGTCAAATTAACTTTAGGGCCTGGCAGTTCTTGTTTGCGCCAATCAAGAATCTTTGCTTTCTCTTCAGGAGCCAAACTGCCACCTTTACTGCCTTCTGGATAAGCAGGGGTATAGCCAAGAATGTTCTTGACTTGGGCATAAGCTTCATGCGCCATTGGATTGTCTTTGCCACCATATTGGTTAAGCAGCCAATTCTTCATGCTTTGTTGAGGCTTGGTCAATGCGTCCAATTCATCAGCAACAGTCTGCTTAACGGCTTGGGCAACATTACCGCCAGTAGCCACTGTTTCACCAACACTTGGAGCGGGTGGTGGAGCGGCAGGCGTTACAGGTGGTTGGACAGCATTAGTCAACCTATTCATTGGATTGACACCACTTGGGATGCCAGCAGGAGCGTTAGATACAGCACCAGGCAAAGAGTTCTTGTAGTTGTTGCTCAAAATCTCTGCGTCTTTGATGTTGGTAACCTTCACTCCAAAGTGATTCTCTACATCAGACAATGGCACACCAAACTTGGCTTCAGACTCAAGAGCCAATTTAGAAGGGGCGGTTGGTTGCTCAACAGGCTTGAATGCGGCAGTTTCTTCAGGCGTGGCAAATGTAGGTTCAATCCTTGCGGCTGGACCTTTTGATTGTGGCTTACCTTCAGAAGCTTCAGCAGACTTTCTGCCACCCAGCAATCGTGCCGCTCCATATGCTGTTGCACCTGTCAAAGCACCCACAGCGATAGGCTTCCAGTTGGCTGTAATGTCATCAACAAGACCGCCAATAGCAGATGGCGGCTTAGGAGCTTCAACAGAACTTTGCAACTCTTTGTTTGCCTTAGACACCTTCTGCACCAAGCCCATTGCATCAGGCTCTTTGGCAACAGGAGCCTTTTTAGCGCCAGGGATAACTGCTACAGGCGGTGGCACTGGGATATTGGAGGCTGATTGCACAGCAGGAGCCGTCATGGGTTGCTGTGGCGCACCATGAAACATTAGGCTTTGAGCCTCATCCTTTGAAAACTCTCTAGCTTCATCAGCCATTTTTAATCTCCTGGAGACAAGCCAATTTCATTGCGGTTGTTAACCATCAATGAGCCTTTAGGAGGCAAGATATGCCGACCTTCAAGGTGTGATTGCATTTTATATTTGAACGTGTTGTTGATGGCATCAAAAATCTTTGACTTCTGAAATTCATCAGACAATTTGTCAAGGTCAATTGCTTTACCAGTCTTAGCCATCTCACGCTGAGCAGTGTAGAGTTGTTTGGACCAAGCAGCCATCAAAGCATTGTTGCGTTGTTGGTCAACACGGTTGGCAACCATTGCTTCTGCACCACCAGCCAATGGGTCTGTGGAGGCAACATCTTTCCATGTTGGTGGCTTGACATGAGCAGGGATGTTCTTGTAAGCCTCATCGTTGGCAGCATTCAAGGCTTGCAAACGTAAGAACGAAGAGAACTGCTCAGGCTTGATAACACCTTGCAACTCTTGCAGGATCGCTGTCTGCAATGTTTGTTGCTCTTGCAACATGGCGTTGGAAGAGTTTGTGGCAACATTACCTTCCCTGCCAGACACACCACCTTGCGTGGTTGCAGATCCACTTGCACCAACACCAGCACCAACTTTGCCGCTTGTTGGAGGCACACCTTCACCGCCAGCACCAGCACCGCCAACATTCAGTCCTGCGGTATTGCCAGCAGTCGCAGAGCCACCAGCATTTACGTTAATGCCAGTTTCGCTAGTCTTGCCTTGTGAGCTACCAATCTGATTCAAACGGCTGACATAGCCATAAATCTTTTGACGTCTTTCAGCAGGTAAGCCAGCAATGTGGTTAAGTACGCCTTTGAGGCCACCAGCAAGCTTTAATTGCTCGTCAATGTTGTGATTAGCGCCACCAGCTGTACGGGCAGCGTTGTAAGCATCATTGGTTGCCAACTGAAGTGGGCTCGTTAAACCATCATTGGCAATTTTTGCGTTGTATTGACCATTAACCCAAGGCAAAGTCTTCAAAGACTTCTCATCGGTCAATGTAAAAATACCACCACGACCTTCAAGTTCTTTGATTTGGGCGGGGGTTAGCTCTTTGCCTGAACTGTCTTTGATGCGACCAGTAATACCACGATCATTTTTCTCACGGAAATACTGATTGTTATTGATGTCTCGTGCTTCTTCCTCAACGACACCACCGCCGTTGTACCATTTCAAAGCCTCGTTATAGTTGCGGCTCAGAATGTTGGCAAGCACCTTGCCCCATTGAGGTTGCTGGTTAGGGTGATAAGCCTTGGATTCGTTATCGTGAGAACTGATGTCTTCAGCAAGCTTGACACGAGCTTCTGGGCTTACGGCAGCGGCAGGGATATTCTGAACGATGTTCTTAAATCGTTCTGGATATTCCAAAGTCACATTGGCAACAGCATTTTGCCCCTGACCAGCAGGAACAACTTTTTCCGTCATGCCTGGTGGCACAACAGGTGCGTCCGTTTTTTCAGGTGCAATAGCGTCCATTTTGTTACCTTTTAATCAAGACCGTGTGTGTAGTCATAGCCCATATTAAACACGGGCGCTTGTGTTTGTGTAGCTTGGGCAGGATTGCGGACCATGCCAATCGCTTTGCTTACATTACCTTGAGCCGCTTGCTGGAAAGCATTAGGAATAGCCGCCACTTTTTCTTTAACAGATGACAAGCGTTGATCCATATAGCCCTGCATATCCTCAGGAGGAGGAACACCTGCGGATGCCTGACCACCTTGGATTTCACCTGTGGTGCGGTCCATACCAGCATATTGCGCCCAATCACCATAATTGGGTGGGGCAAATTGAAAAGCGCCATAGTTAGCCATGATTTGCCTTACAGTTTGAAGCCTGCGCCTTTACCCGAGGTCGTTTGACCTTGAGTGCCACCAAAGTTAGGCGTGGTAGAAGCTTGAGGCGTACCGTAAATTACGGAAGCATATTTGCTGTATACGTCTTGAGGCGTACCAGCATAGCCAATACGAGCGGCAGCGGCTTGATTAGCGGCATTTAGACCTGCTTGACCAGCACCCATCAATTGGTTAGCGGCAGCGGCTTTATTGGCTTGCACTTGGGCTTGTGCGCCAGCAGCGGCAGTGGCTTGACGTTGAGCATTCAAAGAAGCCAAGTTAGCATCAGCCAAAGCCATACGAGAGCTACCAAGGCCACCAGCACCACCATACATGGCATTCTGACCAGCCTGAGACTCACGGGCAGATTCACGACCTGCTTGCAAGGCAGCATTGACCTGACCTTTTTCATAGTCAGGGCTAAACAATGAAGCCAAACCAGCCATGCCACCAAGCAAACCAGCACTACCCGCAGCCTGTTGTAGGCCACCAGTTTGGGCGGCAACATCAGAAGCAGTATTAGCCGCATTGGTAGCGGCTGGCATTACCTGATTCAAGACATTTTGCGCTCCACCAATAGTGTTTTGGTAAGCTGGAAATGCTGTGCCAGTAAGAAAGCCTGTTTGTGCTTTGAGAAGTTCTTGCTGTTCAGGCGTAATT
>Ga0213921_1000514_pt1 | contig 12514 bp, 31 predicted proteins | sample McNCre2017MG_FD_165041 | JGI IMG/M metagenome (GOLD analysis project Ga0213921, IMG submission 165041) | Freshwater microbial communities from McNutts Creek, Athens, Georgia, United States - 20-17 MG | ecosystem: Environmental > Aquatic > Freshwater > Creek | place: USA: Georgia | collected...
CTTCTCAATAAAAGCACTATTCTTTTTAACTGTTACTGCTATCATTGAATCCATATTCATATTATGCCAACCCTTAACCTCGTGAGGTCGGATAGCTTTTTGTGCTGTTATAGAGGTCAACATTATTAATATCAACCCAAGTATTGTAAGTATAATTACTACTCCTGCTCTCTTAATATTCATATTAATAATCGTTTACTGAATACCAAAGTCTAGGGGCCCAAGTTGCTTTATACATAGGATTAGGCTGACCATTCACTCTGTTTAATGATTGATAATAACTATCTCTTCCTTCGTTCATTAATAATCTTCTGTCGTTTACACTAAGTTTCATTAAATCTTTTTTATGTGCATTCCACAAGTCGTCAACTTCTTTTTGAAGCTCTGGAGTCCATTTTTCTGTTTTGTTGTCTACATTATATCTTGGCCTATTAGCAACTCCAACACCGCCTTGTTTTTTTAAATAAGCGTCAATCATATAAACCCTAGGATCTCTACCTGTATTATACATAAAATCAGCAGCTTCCGCTTTTTCCATAGCTGAAGGATAATGATCTAGTTTATTTCCCAATTCTTTTATATACATATCCACCGCTTCTTTTTTATTAGTAGGAGGTTTCCAATTAGGATCTTTTTTATTATAAGGTAATTGCGATTGGTTATACCCATAATTTGGTAATCCACGAGCAGTATCTCCAATAGGATCGTATCCACCCATAATTTTTTCAAACTCCATCATTTTACCAATCTGATGCTTTAAACTATCCATAGGTGACACTGGACCTTTATTATTAGCATTGTTTATACTATCCTGAACCATTCTTTTTTTAAGAAGATCTAATGTAGTTCTTGTTAATGCATTGTCTATTCTCTTTGGTGCTGCCATATTATTTAGTAGCGTTTATAATAGCTTGTTGAGCTATGATATTATAAATAATAGAATCTTTCTTGTCAACTGTCTTCTGAAGATTACGATTATCTTCAATACAGTTGTCTATACCTTTGCTAGATCCAGCCTTCATATCCTTGTATACATATATAATACCAAATACACAAAGAAAAGCTACCGCTGCAATAGGGTACTTTCTAAACTGGTTAAAGCTAACAGGTAATTTAACAGCGCCTGAAGCTGCATCTGTTACCTTCTTTGTTGTTGTTCTTTTAGTTGCTGGTTTCTTCGCTTGAGTCATTAGTTCCGTTTTTCTTTCCAAAATATCCGTCAATAGCTTTTTCTACTACCTTCAACCCTAATAGGGCAGCAATCAATAAAGTTACTGAATATACTAAAGCTTCAGAAGGAGCTACGTGTTGCTCGCTAAAACTGTTATGATATAGGGTTACTCCTAATAGGATACCTAAGAATAATGCAATTAAACGCTTCATTGAAGGAGCGTCTGGTTTGTCTAAAAAGAAACCACCGATAAAGTTTATTAGTTTTTTCATAAGTCTAAGTTTTAAAAAGGGAGAACTTAATCTCCCTTGTAATTACTCAGCTTCTACTGCTTCTACTTCTTGAGATTTGATTACCTCATTTAAAAAGCTTACAATTGGAGCACCATATTTCATTGGCATCTCTTGTAAGAAAGCGTCTAAAGCTTTTAATTGTTCTTCATTTAATACTACTTGTTTCATCGTGTATTGTGTTTTATGGTTAAAAAAAAGTTTAAGGTTTTGGCATTTCAAATGTAGGCATTACTATTTCAGGGATTACAATTGAATCAATTTTAATAGGAGTAATAATTTCAATTTTTGGTATTTCAATATTATCCATTTCTATTTTTGGTAATTCAATTGGAGATACATTGAAAGAAGCTATATCAATTGTAGGAACCACTATTGGTTCAGCTACAGGAGGTAATATAGGTTCAGCTATAGTAGATACATTAGGCTCTACAATAGGTTCTTCTAATTGCATATCTACTGGTTCAGCTTTTTGAAAAGGATAATAGTTAGTAACTATTTCTTTTTTACTTAATTGAATGTCAACTTTTTTCTGTAGTTCTACCATATCAATAGATTTCTCTAACCACGAAATTACATCATTTTCAGTTAAATCTGAATATTCAATAAAATTATTTTTATCAAATGTTTCAAATGTTTCGCAACCCAAGATGTTAACACTTGAGTCGTTTACAGATTGATATATATAGTTAACAGAAACTACTACATTTTCTACGTCATCTTTTTTAGCTTGGACGTTTAAAGCTGTTATTATAAATTTGTATTCCATAATTATTATTATAGTAGTGAATAAGTATTAAGTTGTTGCCAAGCAGCTCCATCATAAAAAGCAAATGCATTTGTATCTGTACAATATATCAGCAAACCTTCTGGAGGATTACTTATAGCAAGAATATTTGCTCTTTCCATACGAGGACATAAGAACCCTGTATTATTATTAGGACTATCTACTTGTAATTGAACAGCTGGGTTAATAGTTGGAGCTGCTACAGATACTTGACCTTTTAAATAAGTTTGTATGATATTATCATTACCTAAAGTAGCTGTGTTGTCCCCTTTACTTTCAGTATTATATCCAATTACAATTTCATTTTGATTATTTCCAGAAAAACTTTTTGTATTGTATCCTAAATAAGTACTATTAACTGATGCAGTATTGTTACCAGAAATACTAAAATTACCAGAAAACATTCCAATACTTGTATTATAAGATCCATCAATAGCAGACATAGAAAAACACCCTATGGCAACATTTCTATCACCATTATTATTAACTAATGCAAAAGCACCTAAACTTGAATTATAAGTACCAATTGTAGAATTTTGTTGTGAACTATTTCCTATTGATACATTATATTCACCTGTTGTATTTGCAAGTAATGAATTATAACCTATAGCTGTATTATAACCAGCACTTGTATTATTTTGTAATGATGAATATCCTATAGCTGTATTATAACTTCCATTATTGAATTTTAAAGATTGACTACCTATAGCAGTATTTTGTGTACCTGTTGCATTATTTAATAAAGCATTATGTCCAATAGCTGTGTTATGATTAGCAGTTGTATTTGAACTTAATGCAAATGCACCAATTGAAGTATTAAAATATGCAGTAGTTTGTGTATATAAAGTATTTACACCTATAGCAACATTTTCGGCACCATTAGTATTATTTACCATTGATTGAAAACCAATAGCTGTATTACTACTATTCAAATTATTTCGTAAACTACTGTTACCTATTGCAGTATTATTTATTCCAGTTATATTAGCATTTAAAGACAATGCACCAATACCAGTATTATTATTTGCTGTATTATTAAATAATACACCATAACCAATAGCAGTTACATAATTACCACTAATGTTATTAAATAATGTTTGACTACCTAATGATGTATTATAACTTCCGTGAGAATTAGAATACATATTTACAAAACCAATAGCAGTATTTTCAGCTCCATCTATATTAGAATATAATGAAGTATAACCAATTGAAGTATTTTGATAACCATTAATTAAATTTGTCATACTTGCATAACCAATGGAAGTATTATAACTTCCATCACTACCTGTTCCGCTACTTAAATTATTACCACCACCACCTATAAAAATATTTCTACCTACTGTTCCTGTGCCTAAATTATTACTAATAGTTGTACTTTGATTACCAGTAGTATTAATAGCTATTTTACCGTAAACCTCTAATTTAGAACTTGGAGCTTGTGTTCCAATACCTACATTGCCAGTTGGAGTAATTATAAACGGAAATTGACCATTTGTTATATCATAAATACCAAAATTTCGATCATCAACAGCATTAGTATCTACTGCTAATCCCCAATAATGTGTGCTATTTCTATTTATCATAGCAAAAGCAGCTGGTAATGAAGCAGTTTCTTTAATTGTTAAAACTGCATTTGCTTGAGGAGTAGTTGTATTTAAAACTACATTACCAGCTGAAGTAATACGCATTCTTTCAGTTGAAGAACCAGTCCTAAATATTTGATTACCAGATGCTGATTCAATTGTAAAATATAAATCACCAGTTACATTTGATATTTGACCATAATTAGCATTTAATCTTAATTGAGATTCATAAGAAGAACTAATTATCATTTTTGTTACACCACTTCCATTAATTTCTAATAAACTATTTGGTGTATTAGTTCCTATACCTACATTACCAGTAGTTCCATTTATAAATAAAAGAGGTGTACCACCACTATATAAATTAATATTTTGCGTACCAAGACTACCAAAATAAATATTACCACCTGTAGCTTCTAAAAATCCATAATCATATCCAAGACTATCTTTAAAAGCTATTTGACCTAATACATCTAATTTATAATTAGGATTAGGATTTCCAATACCTACTCGTTGTCCTGATAAATATAAAGGAGTATCATTACCTAACCCATCACTTATTACCGTAGCAGTAGTAGGGTTTAAACTACCATTAGTACCAATCTTTAATAAGGCTTGGTAGGTATTTTTAATCTGATTTCCTGTAAGTGTATTTGACATATAATATTTTAATTTTTAAGATTCCCAATTGTTTGAATCATTTTGCCATTGGGTTGCTACTAAGTTCCATATATTAGAAACTACTTGACCAGCTGCACCAGCTATCCCAGTAATTGTATTCCATATTACGTTTACCATAAACCCATAATATTTGAAGCTGTAGAACTAGAACTTACCAATTTCACTTGAATAGGTAAGAACGTACCAGCTAATACTCCATTAAAAGTAACTAAAGTGTTAGTAGTATCTTGAGCCATAACAACAATTAAGTTCCCTGAACCACCTACATATATACCACCACAGTATCCTGCTGGATTTAAAGAAGGATTTATATTAGCATCAAGTGCAACTTGAGTAGCTGGATCAGTAACAGTATTTACAAATGCTTTTGCTAGTCCGCCTTGATAGTTTACGTCTTTTTGAAAAGAAGCCATTAGTTTTAATTTTTATACCTATATAATACGCACTACTTCTTTATCCTATTACCATTAAAAACCATATTAGGATTTACATAGTACAGATTAACTATCTCAGTGCGTGCTATAACGCACGCCTCTATTAGCCCCTTTACGGCCTTATAGAAAGGACCCTTGGTCTTCCATCCTAAGTCCTTACAAACCTCAGTGCTGCGCAAATAAACATAGCTATCCTTATACTCCAGATCATTCATAATGTATAGACTCAACTTAATGGTTGCCTGACAATTGGTTCTAACCATAAAGGCTAGCATTTCGTAATATACCTTTACAAAGGGTAAGGAATCTATTACCTTCTCCTCTCCTGCTTGGAGTACTTCAAATACTTCCCCTGTTTTAGGATCCATTAATTGGTTAACTACCTTCTTGGTTATAACCTTCCTTAAACCATTAAGAGGAGTAAGGTCATTGCTTTTGTTTATTGCCATAATACAAAGGTAAGAGTATTCTAGGAGAATACAAAATATATCTTTCTGGAAATACTACACTTATTGATAACCATAGAGTTATGATACCTTCCTTCTTATATAATAAGATACACCCTATATATATCACTGTAAAATTGGTTTATAAAACCAATAACGGAGGCCTGCCAAAGGCCGAAGTCAAGGGCCGAACTTATGGCTAAATGCTGGTGGATCATATGCATAAGCATATAAATCTGGGATATAGTGTGTTGTTGGGGTTATAGGGGGGATAGGGGGGCACTCGCTCCTTAGGGGGATTCTCGATTTCTTAAGTGGGTAGGTCGATGTTTATGAAAATTTTTTTACTATGGGCAATGCCTGTTCCCTTACCTTTATTCCTGATCTTACCTAAATATTTTTTACTTGAAGTATTACTTTAGGTTCTCAGTTACATATGTGAATAAATATAATTTATGTATGGAGGGAAAATTTATTTTTGTGTATGGTATATTATTTTTTTGGGAAAGGTGCGAATACAAGGGATAGGCACATTGCACAAAATTTAATAATATTATTATCTGATCCTGATTCCTGATTATGTACTTTGTATTGCTGATCCTGATTCCTGTTATATAGGTAAATGCCTGTATGCATTGGTATTGCTGTATTGTATGGCATTCCTATTGTTTTTGTATGCCATTTGATATTATCATTTTCTTTAATATGTTACCTATTCCCTGTATTATTCCTGTTCCTGTTAAATTTATTTTTACGCTATGCCTGTATTAAAATATGCGCCTGTATTGGATCCTATGCGATATAGTTTTTATCTATAATTAATATAGATAATAAGTATTGAAAATATTTGGAAATTGTTTTTCGGTAATATACCTTTGTTCTATCAAAGTAATTAATCATTTAACCAATTAAAACTTTTAAACTATGAAAAACATTTTATTAGCTGTTGCTGTAATTATTACAATTTACCTTCTAGGTAATGATATAGACAAGCAATTAGCCTCAGACGTAAATCAAACCCCTATTACTTTAACCAAATAAAACTTTAAACTATGAGAATCAAATTCAATATTGGCTTAGGCAACAACCCTTTAACAAAGTTCTATTCAGACGGCACCACCCCTGACAACCTGCAATTAGATATCTTTAAATTGCTTATGCAGTACGGATATGCAGATCCTTACTATAAAATATGCGAAGGCTTGTACAATGGACAAAAAGAATATACATATGTAGGCAACTTATGGCTAAATAAAGGCCTAGATGTTGATGATGTAACGGAAGCTCTTTGTTTAACAATGAATCAAGAATGCATATCATATATGGCAACACAAAGTAGATTAGTATATAACCCTAATTTTGAGGGCGAAAGATATGAATTTAACAAAGAATTTTTTATTAACTAAACTTTAAAAACTTTAAAACTATGAAAACTAAAATTGAATTTACAAGTACCTACGGCTTTGACCACAATTGGATATTAGTATGCGAAACACCTAAACAAAAAAGAGCCTTTTATCTAGGGCAAGATGTAAAGTTTTGCAATAGGGTTCTAGGTCTAACGCCTAGAGACATAGTAGAAGCTATAGGAACTAGAGAGATAACGACTAAGCAAGGCAATATTAAGCTAGCTAAGTTTATATGTAAACAACTAGGTATAAACGGAAAGAATATGCATAAGCTACAAGATTGGAGCATATGCGCTGAATAGACAAAGCCTATAGCCCTATAATAAAAATCAATTTGGATATAAATTTTAACTAACTATCTTTGCAATATTAAATAACCCTTAAAACTAAAAATTATGAATGACAACGCACTGACTAAGAAGTCAACGATCAAGATCAAAGAAACCTATTGTGGTCCAATTGTAAACACAGGAGTAAGAAACCTAGACGGACCTATTCAAGACAAAGAAAAATACTATAAGCAATTGCAGAAGCAAGGCTTCATAGTAGAGCGTACAAAGTACGGAGTATTTATTACTAACCCTAAAAACTTTTAACCAATGAAACAAGTACTAACACTAACGCTAATCGCTATTCTATTTGCATCTTGCACCACAACAAAAATTGGATGGGGAACAGGAAACGGAATGAATGCTAATTGCTACAAAGCTAAACACAGAATGCCTAACTTAAACTAATAACCTTTAAAACTTTAAACAATGAATACACAAAAAACTTGGATAGACGAAGGCGCTATAAATAGCCCATTAGAATTTAACTCAAGAGACGAGGTCGTCAAACATATTAAAAACATTTTAAGCGAAGATATCTATATGCTTGACGCTTTAGGCTACACAAGTGCAGAGGCTATAAGCGAAGATGATTTGTTTGAGATTGCATCTAACCATTATTCAATATATGTAAAATAAATAACCTTTAAAAACTTAAACACTATGGAACACATTGTAACTATCAATGCAATTGAATTAGCAGATGAATTAGCAGATGCAAGAGTAAGGAAAGAATTAACCAAGTACTTACAATTGGATATCAATACGAATGTATATACATACACTGACGAGGCACGAGACTTGTTTAACGAATACTTTGACGAATACGTTACAATGATTGAGGGAACTAAAGAACCTAAACCAATTATAGTACAAGTATACGGAGTGAAGCTAGTGGAGATGCCTAGGGAAGAAGCCTTAAGATTCCACCTGAATCTATCAGACGACGACTTCATAACCTCAGCAGAAGAGCAGGGCTATGTATGGTCTTTAGAGGGATACACTAAGCAATACAATATGGATACCTTACCTAAATTAGATTTCATCAGATTCGTTAACTTAACCGATCAAATTAAATAACTATGACACTATTACAACAAAGAGTATACGCCACACTATGCGCTAATAGATTAGAACCTTTGGCCTACCACGACTTCCAATACCTAGCAGTCGGATTATTGAAAGAATTAGAGGGAACCAATGAATACACCTCAGTCGTTCAGACAATATGCAATACCGAGGAAAAGGTATACAAGTGTAATAACTTTAAGCCCTATGAAGAGGAAGAGCATATACCTACCGATGCTATCTTTCACTACCACATTATTAACTTTAACTTTTAAACTATGAAACTATTTTTTAATGTAGATGTCCACCCATTCTATAACGAGATTAGGTTTGCCGTAACCAATGGCGAAGATAAATTAGTCCATATAGATAAGTATACTAACGGAATAGAAGATTGGGGAAGCCTTATCTTTGACGGCAAGCAATACGATTGGAGTATATGCCACGCCTATGGGCAAAACACTCAAGACCTTGTTAAACTATACGAGGTAGATGCCGAGAACAATTTCAAGGTAGATTATACCAAGCCTTTAAAAAATGTATGGGTAAGAATATTTATTTAACTTTTAAAACTTTTAAACTATGGGATTTTCAGTATTATACACACGACAAAGAGAAAAAGAATTAGCACAGGGAACACAATACGATGCCGAGGGCAACGAACTTGTGCAATGGTGCGACATATTTGATTGGTACAATGGAGACGAGCAGGATAGCTTTGACAAGGCAACCAATAGAGGTGCTAATAGTCAATCAATGCTTGATCTTCAGAGGCAATCAGATAAGATTATAAAAGAAAAGCAGATAGGAGGTATGTACTAATGAAACACTATCTAAAATATATAGGTCTATTTCCTTTTGTATATGGTATGCACCTTTGGAATATAGGCTTATCGCTTGCGCTTTGTTTACTTATAAATTACCTTAAAAAACTTTTTAAAACAATATAACTTTTAATAACTTTAACTATGAAACAAATGAAAACTATTAAAGAATGGTTTGAGCAGTTACCTCAAGACATTAAAGCAGAAGCTATCTATTTGTCTATTGATTGCGGAAGCTATGATTCTAATTTAAAAGAGCCGTCATTGTCAGAGGCATTGCTAGGTGCATTCCCTCACGACCACCCTGATGCTAAGTCAGATTGGACAGGTATTTATCTAACTTTATCAACGCTAAACAAATAACTTATGAAACAAACAGCAGTGGAGTGGTTACTAAATGCAATCGAAACTAAAAATGGTAAGGAATTTTCTTCTTATTATACAGAGTTTATTGAACAAGCTAAAGAAATGGAGAAGAGCCAGCACGATGAGACAGCAGAATATTGGTGGAAAGAAGGCGCTCATTATGTTGAAACGCAAGGGCAACACCAGACTGAAAGCTTTGATAAATACTATGAAGAAAGATTTAAAAAATAAACTATGACAAACGAACTAAACGACCTATACGACCTGCCTGACCACCTCCGTCATCTTGCCTACTTTACGACGATTCTAGAGGCTTGTAACAAAGACAAGAGCAATACCATATCATATAAACTTGAGGCGCTCTATGAGGAAACTATAGCCCATTGCGTAAACAACGGAATTAAATTATCAATCGTATTCCCTCAGAAGCAATACACTAAACCAACGACTAATGGATAAGATAAATAGAAACAAGCAATGCACCCATTGTGGCAATTACTTTGTAACTACAAACTATAAAGTAAACACCTGCTCAAAGCATTGCCAAGACAGGACGGAGAGCCACCTACATTTTAAATACTACGAGATTGATTTACCTAGCCTAGACGGAGACATCTTTGATTGCGATTCATTCCAATGGAACGACTACCCTAACCCAAAGAACCACCACAAGATAGGAGACGGCTATCAAGTAGAGGAGATTAACTTAAGTAAACTAACCTATAAACGCTAACATTATGAACAAAGAATTTATACCATACGAACAAGCATTAGAGCTTAAAGAATTAGGTTTTGATGATGAATGTTTTGGAGTTTATTACAATCCAACACAAGAATTATTTATTGGTAAAACAATCAATCCATTTACAAAAGAAATAAGGACATTCGCACCAACATATTCACAAGCATTCCGTTGGTTTAGAGAGAAGTATGATTTATATACAAATGTTACAAGATATAAAGATGAAGCTGAAGGGGAAGATAAGTTTCTTTATTATATAGATAATGGTGATATTGAAGAAGAATTTATTACTTATGAAGAAGCAGAACTTGAATGCCTTAAACAATTAATTGAAATAACTAAAAACAAATAAACTATGGAATTTATCGGATACAATACGCAGATTTTTTTAGCGTGGTTTAATTACATTTTATTAGGTAAAAAGGTGTCAAAAGAAACGATTGATATGCTTGAAAATAATTACCCTGCTACTAAAAGGGAGAAAAGATTGCTTGAAAGAATTAAAAACAGAAACAAATAAAATGTTAGGTAAACTACAAATAGAAAACGGAGATGTTTTTGACATAGGTCAAACCGTAAATGGCGTAAGTAAATTCCTATGGTTCAATAACAAATGGTATTACTTTGAGAAGCGCCTTTCTCGTGAATATGAATACGACCAAAACGAATTAACAAAAAGCGTTTTAGAAGATAATCATTTTTCATCGTTCATTAAAAACATTTTTACCCCACATTTTTAACGAAACAATTATAAAAAAATAACTATGACATCAATAGAATACCTTGCACAAGTAATGATAAGAATGATACCTCAAAACGTAATTGTATACGAACAGGATGCCTTAGAACACATTGAAAGGGCTAAAGAAATTTACAAACAAGAAATACTTAGCGCAGTTGCAGTTGGACAGGACAATAATAGCGTATCTATTTCTCACAATAGATTAATTGCAGAAGAATATTATCAAGAAATAATTAAAACTAAATAACTATGAAACTATCAGAAGCAATAAGTATCTTAAAGATACATCAACAATGGAGACTTGGTGCCGACATTGTAATGATTGAACCAGAAGAGCTAACAAAAGCAATGAATATAATCATTGAATTGGTTGATCCAAAGTTATTAGAAGCCACAACGCCTAACGCTTGGAACTTGTTCTTTGTTAGAAAACTACAAATAGAATTAGCCAAAATACCATTTAGAAGCGGTATAGACGATGGAGGATTTTGGGATGGGAAACTATCAGGATTTGAAGAAGGCGCTGAATGGGTATGGAATAACTTTAAACTTGAAATTAAATAACTATGGAAGATAAACACTATGAAACTATGATTGCGCCCACCAAATTTAATGAATGGGACTTAGAAACCCTCAATGTATTTGACCTAGAGGATAACCCTCTCAAGAGATACGGAAGAGATTGCGAAACAGATTATTTAAGAACTAACCTATACAGAAATGAACAACAGAAGAATGAGGTCAATTAAGATAGGAACCCACAGGATAAACCCTGAGGTAGTCAAGCAGGTAATGTGTATGGCTAACAACATAGACGATGCAACATTTAATAGGCCGTCTAGGGATAACGAAGCGGTAACTATTAGGCACACCTATGTATATCTGTGCCGTAAGTATAGTGGTCTAGGCGTAGTGCCTTTGGGTAGATTGGTGCATAAAGACCATACAACCATATCATACATATTGGATAAGATTGATTTCTTAAATGGCAAAGATGATTATATAACCGAACTTATTACTAACTTTGAAAAAACAATGTTCCACAATGAAACCTTCAATGAACGACCAACCAAAGAAAACAAGAAAGAAGAAAGTATCTTTACCCACTAACGAGGAAATGGAAACCGCTAAGGAGATAACCAAGGTGCAACGCCTGTCGATTCCAACAGGAAACAAATTGTGGGAGGTAGACCTCAAGACACAGGAGATAAGGGAAGCCGAGGTAACCATAGTAGAGGGAAACAAGTCAGCGTTCAAGAAAGATAACTGCCTGTATATCGTGGCTTTAAACCCTAAGAATGTAATGAGGAAGCTATCTAACAAGCTTGCCGAGTTTAAAAAGAGTCGTACTATATAGGTATGAAAAAGAAAACTAGAGCCGACTACTACAAGGAAAACCCTGAGTCATACGCCAAGAAAAAGAAGTACGATTCCAAGCTAGAGAAGAGGACTGACCTTGCTAAGAAAAGAGTAGAGCTGAACGCTTACAACAGGAAAAAGAAAACTTACGGTAACGGGGATGGACTCGATGCGGTGCATAAGGGTAAAAAGATTGTAGGCTACGCTAAGGCTTCTAAAAACAGGGGGGATAAGAACGATTCTGCTGGCGACAAACGAGCAAGAGGAAAGAAAAGATGAT
>Ga0213921_1000517_pt1 | contig 12461 bp, 24 predicted proteins | sample McNCre2017MG_FD_165041 | JGI IMG/M metagenome (GOLD analysis project Ga0213921, IMG submission 165041) | Freshwater microbial communities from McNutts Creek, Athens, Georgia, United States - 20-17 MG | ecosystem: Environmental > Aquatic > Freshwater > Creek | place: USA: Georgia | collected...
GAGACGGTTTTCGAGTTGTGTGATGTGTTGCTTAAGATCTTCGTTCTCCTTCGCCATTGCTCCGATGGATTTGCACAAACGTTCGTGCGCTTCGTATTGAGGGTTCATTGCTTCCCCTCCTTGACCTGTCTCCAGTTGATTCGCACCGTGACAGGTGTTTCTCGGCCTAGCCATGAGTCCAAGTCATCTCCAGCCTTCTTCAGCTTCCTGATCCGGTCTTGCAGGTGTTCGATCAGCTCGTTCGATTCGTTCAGGTTGGATTGAAGCTCCCTGATCTTAGCGGCCTGTGCGTCGGCAAACCATTGCTCCTTCATAATCCGAAGCACTTCTTTGGCTGCATCAGTAGCGGGTATGGATTCGTTGACCGTGAATCCACCGTCCAGATCGACGCGCATAATCTGGGTGCTTGGATTCGATATCGGGTGGCTGTTGGTTGAAAAGTAGATTGGTTCGCTCATTTGCACTCCTTCCATTTGAATTGAGGTTTCCCGTTCTTGTCGGCCACCCACTCGGCATGGCCTGCTAGAACCGCCTGTTGCTGCATTTGATCAGTTCCTCTATCGAATCCCTTAATCAGACCCATCGTAGCCAAAAACACGAACAACAGCGTGCATGGAATTACTAGCGAGTATTGCCAGTGTTTGTTGTTCACGGCTTCACCTCCTTCTCGTTCCACAGCAGCAGATCGGCGCGGAGAGCGTCGTTCTCACGCTCTAGTTTGGTGATGCGCATATGCTGCTCCGCTAGTCGCTCCCCTGCTTCAGCGACTGCCGCGTTAGCAGCGCCGTCCTCGGATTGGATTTCTGTTGCCAATATGTGCATGGCTGCGATCAGTGTTTCGGTTGATGTTCTCATGGCTTGGCCTCCTTGGCTTTGAACCAGTGCGCCTCTCGGTCGAACATGTTCGTCTTGTAAATAGCCTCATCCCCCGCCTCCTCCAGCTGCTTGATGCGGTCCTTTGACCAGTTCAGTTCGCGGGTGAGTAACCCTTGCAGATTAGATCCTAGGAACTGCTCATTCTCGCCAATTTCTCCCTCATACATCTCCTCCAGCCGCTTGATGCGCTGCTTCATCTCACGCACCACAGCCACTCCTTGCTCGACATCGACCGTTCCTAGCAGTTCGCGGAACTCCTCGCGGAGCTTGTAATTCTGATCAGCCTGTCGTCGAGCTGTGTCACGCTCTGCGATGAGTAGGCGGATGCGCTCGTTGGCCGCGTTGAGTTCGCGTTCGAGATGCTCACCATGTTCTTGCCACACTTGGTGGTCTGTAATTGTGAAGTCTCTTCTTGTTCGGATGTAAATGTCGGCAGCATCCGTCATCGGTGTATCGCTGACCATTTTGCCAGTGTCGGGAATATGGTTCATGGATTGTACTCCTTGGCTTTGTTCCAATTGTGAGCAGCGATAGCATCGCAATAAACCTCCATCGCATCTCCAGCCTCCTCCATTCGTTTGATACGCTTATTGGCCTCGTTGAGTTCGCGTTCGAGTTGGCGTGCAAATGAAGTTGCAACCATGTACCTAGGCGATCCTGAATATGTGTCGTCGTACATATCAATAGACCTTTCATCCGTCATCGGTGTATCGCTGATCATTTTCGTGACGTCAGGAATACGATCGCTCATTTGCCCCCCCTCGCTTTGAGCATCGCGTCGGCTGCTTTGAATGCATTCTTCGCATCATCATCCCAGCTTGCGCCACCTCCATCAGCCAGTATCCCCTGTAACGCCGCCGCCGCGAAGTGGTCGCGGAGACTAACCTGAAGCCCTGCGTTCACGCTGCTGACTGTTGATTGAATCTCTGTTGTTTGTTGTCCACTCATAATGCCTTTTTGTGCTGCACTTTTTGCAGTAAGATTTAATCCCAAGAGGTCTGCTTCTATCTTTAAAGAACTCCTTCAGCTCCAAAGTTTGATTGCAGTCTCGACATACATGAAACTGTTTGTTGAGGCAGTAAAACGAGTCTCCGGTGAACGTTGCGTGCCTTGTGTTGCAAGCTCTGCAAAGCAGCTCCATTGATCCGTCTCGGTTGTGCTGCAATGATGCGACCGTTGATTTTCCGTCTTTTGACAGCCAATTCATCTTTCGGCTGCACCCCCTGCAAACCATTTTTGACTTTTCCACCATTTCGGCCAAATTCATCCTTGTTGGGACAGTTTTTCCGCAAGTTTTCGCCTTCGCCCTCATCTGTCCAAATCGATAGTGAACGACGCAGAGCCACTGGTTTCCTTGCTTGATGTAAGCGCAGGTACCGCATATTGAACAAGTCATGGCTCAATATGACATCGGGGACTACATTGTCAACCGGAAACGCCGGTCCTCCGTCGTTGATTGGTGTGTCGCTCATTTCGCCTCCTGCAATGCGTTGTGAATGTGCGGAAATTCGACGGCAAAGATCGTGTCTCGAATAGCCTCGGCAATGCGACGATGCTCAAGCTGAGTACCCTTCGCGCAACGCTGCTCAAGGTAGTGAATCCATGAGCGGATGTTGCCGGTCATGTACAGCGTTGTTCGAGTAGCGAGCGGAAGAACCATGCGAGCGGTTTCGCGGCTGACGCCCTCCTGCAGGAGCTGCCGATAAGTACGAACAGCAACGTCCAGAGACTTTGCAACGGCATCCACGGCCCACTCTTGATCGTAATTATCACCGCTTCCCTGGCGGTTCTTAGTGTCCTGAGTGCGAAGCTCAACCGGCTCAAGTTCGTCGCATGGAGAATATCTTAAACTCCACTCCTGAAAACAGAACGATTTGTGTCTGATGATCTGAGCGGAGATAGCTCGGCTCGTCTGAATCTCGACCGTCATCGACGCCTGTTCGAAGATGCTCCAATGGCCATGCCTGATGCAGTAGGCCAATAATTTCGGAGCGGTGAGCAAGCTCATCTGATTGCTCGGATTGCTGACACGGGCGGCGTAGGTGATGAAGTCGCTGGCGGTCAGATTACCGTCGCCGACAAGGGGTTTGGTGATAGCTACAAGTTTGACTCTCATGGATGCGAATTGAATGCGTTATGGTTTCTGAATGAGCGTTGCCATGCGGAATGCGCTCCCCTCCGTGAGTTTGGGTTAGAACGGCTTTTCCTCAGTGTCGGTAGCCGTGGCGATTGGCTTCATGTTTTTCAGTCGAACAGCCTTCTTCTTTTCGCCGTTCGATTCGTAATCCTCGAATCGCGTGGTGATGATCAGCTCAAGGCCAATCATCGACTTCAGGAAGTTCGCGTAGCTGCCCTTCACTCCGAGGAAGTCAACCTGCGTACCGTCCGGCACATTGTGATTCGTCGCGGCGACGAGCGAATTGACGCGCCACCAGACGTTCTCCTGGTTCAGGAATCGGTCGGAGATGCTCGCACCATCCTCGGTGCGGAACGTGAGCTTGCAGACCTCGCGGCCCTTCGGATCAAGGTTCTCCTCAACCTTGATGAGCGTGACTTGGAAATCGCCCTCGGTGTCGATGTAGCGTCCACCGGCGGCTTCTTTACGGTTTACTTGGAACATATTGTGTAGGTTTCGATTCTGGTTTAGTTCTCGGATTTATTCAGCACCCATTTTGGGCATGAAAGGGTAATGGTCGTCGTCGGATAGGCTGGCCAACTGTCCAGCGCGCGGCACTCATGCAGCGTTGAGATGGCTTTCCGCCGCAGGTTCTCACCGGCCTGAAGCCATTCGGCATCCAGCTTGTAGATGCCAACCGCGTACGGGGCTTTGCGTTCCACGGCGACAAAGATGAAGTTCTCGGCTTGGGTCATGGCCAGATAATGCGCGGCCTGAATGTGGTAGCCAAATGTGGTGATGGTGCGGCTGAAGGCTTCGGGAGAAGCGTCGTCCGTCGTCTTCACATCGACCAGGGTATGATCCTCGACCCACAGATCGGGACGCGCTTTGAGCGGAATGCCGGTTTCGATGTCCTCGGCGAACACGCTCGCCTCAATCTTGTGGTTGAGATGGATGATGTCCCAGAAGGGATGCCGACGAACAGAGTTGGCCACGCCCTGCACATCGATGTCCTCGGCATGAGTCAGGTGGATGCGGCTCTTGTGCTGCTCCTTCCACGCTTTACCTTCCTTCGTCCGACCGTCGATGTCGGGCGGAATCACGGCGACAACCTGCGAGTACAGATGCGGTTCGAGAACAGCGGTATGAATCGCCGTACCGAGCTGCATCGCCTTGCTCGGCTCCTGATGTTCCTCAAGCGCGGCTTTGTAATGCGCCGGTGACTTGAGGATCTTACTCATCATGCTCTTGGAGAGCGCATCAACGGCGTGATACTTCTCGGCTGGCATGTTGAAGTTGATATGTCGGTTTAGAATGCTCATTCGATGGTCGGGCTGGAGAACGCTTTGGCCTTGATGAGGAAGCTGTCAGGATCGGACACGATCATGTTGGCCACCTTGGTCGAGACATCGCGGAAGTTCTGACCTTCCTTGATCAGGTTCTTCGAGAGCAGGAAGGCATTGGCGATGTCCGCATGCGGCTCGAGAATCTGCTCCAGCTTCTCGACCAGCGAAAAGGTTGATTCCGGCGTCACATTGACCGTCTGGCGCGTCGTAGAAGTCGAAGCGGGTGTCGGCGTCGTGTTGAAATCAGCGGCTTCCTCGGGGGTGTAAACACCGGCAACAACCTCAGGAGCGAGCATTCGAATAGCCTTGCTGATGCAGCGAGCGCGGAGCATGGCCGCAGGATCTTTCTGCCAACCAGATCCTGGCTTTGCGGGCAATAAGCCAGCTTGCTTCGCATCTTCTGCGGTGAATCCGATTTCGCATTCGTTGCCGTCGTACTTCCAGATGCCAATCGCGGCAGTCGAATCAAACTGCTTCCAGATGACTTTGCCGCCGCGAGTCCGGTAACCGGCAAGCATCGCATCCGACCGCATCGTCAACGATCCGTTGACCAGATGAAACTCGCGCTTGAAGTCGAACGGAGTCTTTCGGGTGGCCAGACACTCAAGGGCAATCATGTTCCCTTGCTCATCCTTTTGGCAGTTGAAGACTCCGCTCCTGGCAATCCAAGAGCCAAGCTCCTTCACCGCTTCAAGCGATGTTCCGATGCGGGAGTAAAACTCGCCGCTGTCAGGGCTGACCACAGGTGTCAGCGATTGCGTTTGCGACGGCACTGCTACCGTCAGACTGGTTTGTAGGTTGCTACTCATACTTTTGTTCTCTAATTTTGTTTCTCAGACACATCCACCTTGCTGGGCAGATAAAACTTAGACCGACAAATGCGGGTATTTTCGGTGATGTTCACAATGACATTTTCTGCAAAGCCAACGCACTACTAGCCATTGAGATTCGTCGTAACTGTCGTGATGCGCTTCCGGCTTACATTGACGCCCGCAACTAGAACACAAATTTGGCCTGATAATTTTGCCCGATCTTATCGCCGACAAAACCTTAGAATTTGCTTTTGTGTGGCTCGGATACAGCAATCTTGATTTTCTCCGACCGTTCATTGTTGCCGTTCGATATTTGGAGTACTTTTCAGGATCGAGTTTTATTTTTTCATATCTCGATTTTTCACGCTCTCTGTTTCTAGCTGCGTTCTTTGAACGATATTCCTTTAGTCTTTTAAGAACAGTGTCTCTGTTGGAAATATGATATTTCGCTTTTCTTTGTTTTATCCTGTCTCGGTTTGCTATCCGGTAATTCGCTTCACATTGCTTACATTTAACCTGTCTTCCGTCCTTTGAGCGTGAGCTTAAATTAAACTCTTCAAGCAATTTTTCAGAAACGCATTTGGAACATCGTTTCGTCGCTTCAACCTGCTCAGTTTGCGTGGTCATGGTTTTACCTCCTGCTCCTGACCCTTTGGCTTTCTGGCGTACGGGTTCACTTCACCCTTCATCAGGCGGCTTTCCAGAATCGCCGCAATGTCGGCTTCGGTGAACAAGATCCGTCGGCCAACCCTTCGATGCTGGATTCCATCCTGGCGAACGATCCGTCGGAGCGTCTCGGTGCAAATCTGAAGCATCGCTGCCGTGGCTTTTGCGGTGTAAACTTTCATGCGAAAACTGCTGCAATCAGGTGATAGTCACGGGCGAAATCCAAAAACACCCTGTCGCGTTACCTCAACGCGCTCTACGCCTGATTGCAGGAAATTGATCATTGTTGCGAACGAAGTGTTGCAGTTGCTTTGAGTGGAGTCAACAGTTTTTCGAAAACATTTTCAACGCCACGCTTGAGCAATCATCGACTCGATTGATGTCTGGGCCGAAGTTTCCGGTTCGGTCGATTCCACGGACTGTTCTTCGGCGATAGCTTGATCAACCTTTTGCTTCCTTTTGCCTCGCTGCCTAGCCTTACGCAGGGCATTGATGGCCCTCCAAAGCTGGGCGATTTCCCGCCGGATATCCGACAGCTTGCGCGATTCAAGATCCTTCTGCGCCTGCTCATCGGACGGCTTCCAATCGCAGCCATGCCAGACCCGTTCGATCCGATCAAAGACCAGCACCTGGCTCTTCACGTTCCGCATCGAATTGAATGCGCGGTTCGCCTCGGCAACACCGCCGCCAATCGTCTCAATGATGTGGGCCAGTAGCTCCGACTTTTCGAGGGTCAGATTGTGCCTCTTCGGCGGCATCTCTCGGAACGTCGCCCTTAGCGTCGAACCATTCGGAAGGTAACTCATGGTGGAAAACAGATAACTCTACTTTGTCCTCTTGTCAACGGAAAATTACCAATGGTTATTTCTCGGTTATCCTTGGTCTACCTAGCTCATCTAAAGATAAGCCTCCCCTTTCTAAAAAAGGGGAGAGGCTTATTCCGAAATCGGAAAGCTTGCGCTCCGCCTTTGGGGGCGGTGCCGCTTCCGTTTCGGAATAAGGTGTGGAACGCGTTTGTGTCGCTCAATCGACATGTAGGGATGCTGTTTCTTGAGCCGGAAACGGCCCGTAGAGCGTTCGGAAGGTCGTTTTCGACTCTACGGACGGTTTCGGGCATGAGCGCGCTAGAATCGAATCGGAGAAAAGACATGGTTTTGGATGCTCAGATTGGCCAACGGAAAAGTTATCCGTGATTTTCGACAAGTTCTCGCATGAGCGTTCGATACGCTAGCTCGGCGGTTGCCGGGACGACACCGTTTCCGAGGAGGCGAAGTTCGTCGGTTCGATTGTCCGTGGCGACGCACAGGCCAAGATGTGTAATTGCTTTGGCAGTATCCATGTGTCGCTCATGGCTTGGTTCTCTCCGGCGTCGGATAAACATCGTAATCCTCCGGCATCTCAACCGGAACAACCCGAATCCGGCCTTGCGTGAATTCTCCGGGGTTGAGTTCCTTGGCGACGGTTTCCGCCTCCTTGCGCGTAGAGTATTCGAGCGTTCGATAGCTGACGACACGCTCCTTTAGATCTGACCAGCCAATCGCGCCGCTGACCTGAACCTTGAAGCGCGGCGGGGCGAAGAGATTGCGGCTCATGGTTCGACCTGGTAGTTGGTGGGTTTGAAATCGACAAGCTGAGGCGACAGGTACGGCTTCATGAGTTCCTCAATGGTCTTCTGTCGGGGCGGCGGCTCCGCATTGTCCAGTTCCTCAATCGCTCGCTGGAGATAAATCGCCTGATCAAGACACTCCTCCAGCGCATGACGCAGCCACGCGCGGAGGGGAAGCGGATTGTCGGAGACGGTTGTCCCATACTTCGCAATGCCGCTCATCTGACGCTCTGCGATAAGCTGGCACACGCGGAGTTCAGTACCGCTCAGGTAGTCGGCTGGGTCGTTGCTCGCGCTCATGGATAAATTCCTCCGGCACGAATCAGGTTGATGATCAGTTCCGAGTCGTCGATCAGCTCCTGGCGCCGACGCTCTCCCTCGCCTGTATTATCGGCTGACCGATACATGCGGACGTAAAAGAGCGCATGTTCAAGGTTAATGAGAGCATCCGATACCTGATCCAGTCGAATCGATGCTTCGAGCAGGATCGGAGACTCCGTTAGAGTGGAAAGATTCTCAAGGCGCGTGATGAGTTCCTTAAGACTCGTATTCCGCGCCTCCAGTTGCGCGCGGGAAAAACTTTGGGAATCGCTCACGGCAGCTTCTCCTCGTCGGGGTTTCCCTCAAACGCGGGACAAATCCTGTCGCCATGCTCGCGTTCAATAATCAGCTCCAGGATCTGCTCGCCGTTCGCTGCGACGATGCAACAGATATGTTTTTCCTCATCGTAGATGCTCATGGGAGTGGCATGATGTTCCTGTACCTCGCCCGTGATGATGGCGTTAAATAGGTCGATGATCGTCTGGGCGTTGGTTTTGCTGCTTATGGTTAGTTTCATTGGTTCTTAGGGTTTCAGCGTCCGTTGAAATGGTCGGTTTGACTGGCAACTGTAAAGGATTCCTTGATGGTTCGATTCTCTAGTTCGCGCATCACCCGTCTGGCATAGGCGCGTGTGGAAGTCTTTTGATGACCTTTTGGCCCACCCTGCCAGATCCGCGCGAGCGATTCGTCGCTGAGGTTTCGCCCGTAGTGGCTTAAATAGGCGGTGGCAATGAACGTGGAAACCGCACGATTGGTTACCTGCTGATGCGCGTAATGCGTTCCCATGATGCGGTTTACGTCTCGGACCAGGATTGGTTTGATTTGTAACGCGCCAAGTTCGCCGTGACGGCCTTTCGCAAGGTCATTGCCGCCTGACTCAATCTGAATCAGAGCGGAGAGAAGGAGTGGATGCATGATTCGATGGTTTATGCGCGCGGGGAAGTTTTAGACGATTCGACCTGAAATGTCCCCAGCAAATTCCGTTTCGGGAACGCTCGCGGGGACGATTCGGAGTTTCTCCAGATGCTCGCACATTTCGTTGAAACGCCCGTAGGCGCGGACGGCATGCATGCGCGAGGGGAAGAAGCATGGGTCGAAATGACCTGTTCCGTATGACTCGCGCAGATCGGACCAGCCATCGACGGTTTGAATTTGGATTTTGTATCGCATGATTCGAATTCGGTTGCGGATAGATTGGCCTACCCTTTCGCTCCACTCTTGCGAATGAAGCGCGGAGGATAGGTCAAACCTGGCACTTTGGGCATCGCGGAAGCAGACTGTTTTTCTTCACGGGCTTTCCGCAGCGCGCGCATGAACGACCGTTAATCCGCATTTTCTGGGCATTTACCCGGAGCTTACCGGAGCGCTGCATTTTTGCTATCTGTTCCCAAGAGTAACCAAAAACGCCGTCCGCTTGTCGCGATAGTAAATAAGCTTTTGCCTCTTCAATGTTCATAGGTGCGCGGGGAATAGGTTAGAACCAGCGCGAAACGATGGCGCGGCCAAAGGTTTCAACGGCCCAGGCGCGCACGTCGGACGTGCCAAGATTGACGTGATACCGCCAGAGTGCGGTCGAAAGCGCGCGACACACTGCGGCACGATACTCCGTCGGAAAATATTGCCCCGCGCAATAGTCGATTGAACCGCGCGACGGATCGAATGACAGGCGCTTTCCTTCGGACAATTCGGAAAGGAGGTAATCCACGGGAATCGACGACCAGTTTTCAACGAATGAGAGCAACGCGCGAGCATCTCGGCCATGCTGCAAGATTCGGTTTCTGTCGGATCGAAGCGCGCGCATTCCGTTGGTGTCGCGCCAGTCGGATGCGTAATTGCGCCAATCTAGGCCGGAGCGTTGCGCGATGAATGCGCGAAGGAGATTGCAGAGTTCGGACTTGGTGACGGCGGATTCTGTAGTCATGGGATTTTATGCTTTGGATTCGGGCTTGATTACCCGCCGGAGGCTACCCTTGCGGATAGCGTCTCGCGGGGAATCAGAGCTTGGTGATTTGATGCAATGCGGATTCAATGTCACGCCGCAGACCGGATCGAATAGAATCGGACAGTTTCAATGCGGCGTCCATTATCCGTTCCGCCTCGTTGCGAGCATCCAAGATAATCTTGTCACGCTCACGCATAGCCTCACCGCGCATTTCCGCGCAACGGCGCGCGCAATCTTGAATTGAGGCTGAGGCTAGAATTCCCGGTTCAATGTCGGATTGAATGTCGGATTCGATGAAGGGAATCTGCTCGCGCAACCACGCGCCGCAGTATGAATCGGAGCCGAGACTATCGGCGCATTGCGTGAGGATTTGGATTTCTTCGGATTTGGATTTCATGGGATTTGATTGATTGAGGCTTAGAATTGGGAGCGGAAGAAAAGGAGGTAGAAAACGGAAGCGGTGACGGCGTAGGCCACGGCTTGAATGAGGAGGGAGAGGAGTTTGCGTTTCATGGTGCAGACAGAATGCGGCATGGCGGGGAAAGAGTCAAAACTTTTCTTTAACTTTTTTTCGACAGGGGGAAAACACGGGGAATTGCTCAGGAAAACGGGGGATTTGAAGCGACGGAAACCTTTCGGAAACCTCCCGTTGAAACCTCAAATCGTCTCCAGTAGCTTGGAAAGGTGAGACTGACTCCAGAACTTTGGGAAAAGGCCAAGGCCAGAAAACTGCAGGGTGAGACTTGGAAGGCTATTGCAAACGATTTGCAACTAACCGAAACCAGTCTATTTCAGAAAGCTTCAAAGTCAGGCTTCGGAAAACTGGCAAAGGAGGTCAAAGAGGTTTCTCTTAAAAAGAAAACCGAATCCTTAGAAAGCCTGTCGGCGCTTGTCCGGTCAAAGCTTGCGGCCGACGCAGCGTCTACGCTTGAACGCATCGAAGGTTATTCGTTGGACGGGATAAAGGATGAAGCGACTAGGGAAACCATCCTTGGTAGCGTTGCAAAGCGCAGTGCGCTGGTGTTTGGCTGGTCTGAAACTGGGGAACAAGCGTCGGTGTCGATCAATCTGCTCGGATCGATGCCTGATCGAGTCGCTGAGATTCAAGTCACGGGAGAAATGGAAACGAAGTAAACATAACACACACTGTGCATCGTTAACGTTCTAATGGACTGGATTAGATTGGCTAATGACAGAAAAGGATTGTTTTTCCTGGGGAATGGCACACTTTTTGACCGGCAACCTGGCACCCCCCTTTGCGGGTGGGCTTCGTTTACGATACCCCCCTCAAAAATTTTCCGCCTTTTTGACCATGCTAAATAAAATTGAAATTGGTCAAACTATTACTCTCACCTACTGCGAGCAGAAGCTGGCCCACTTTGTCGCTCGTCATCGCAATGGAAACAATCGCCATTTCAACGTGGCTAATCTCAAAATCAGCGCGGAATCGCCGCATACGGTGGATTTGGAGGGAATAGCTGGCGAGATTGCTTTCTGTCGTCTGTTCAATGTGTATCCCGACCTGGACACCGACCGCCCACCTCCGCATCCGTTCTACGACGCGACAATCCCGCCGCCTCCAGGATATCGAATCGATGTCAAAACGACCAAGTACGACAACGGCAAGCTGCTTGTGGACGCGCGTAAGGACAGCGTGAAAACCAACGCGATTGATTTCTATGTGCTGATGACCGGCACTTTCCCTGGTCCGTACACCTATCGCGGCATGATAGCGCGTGAGACGATTGTGAGTCCGAAGAGAATCCAGACGATCAAGGGTTATCGGTCGTATGTTGCCACGCAGGATGAACTTGTGGCCAACCCCATGGACGCCACATTTTAATTGACGCGATAAGCGTTTCTATCGCTCCATCCCGCGTAACGACCTTAAGCATGGCATTCGCTTGGTCAGCAAATGCACCCGTCTAAGCGGCAATGACACTCCGCATGCAGCGATAGGTTGGATAATCAGCCACCGTGTGGTGGATGGATGGCCAACCATAATGTCGGTTTAACGTCGGTTTACTTTTTCATATCATGGCTTGTCCTAATGTCTTTAACGCCTTTGCGGTGGCTACCGAGTCGCTCGCTCAGGACGTTTACAAACGCGCCTCGTACCGTTCGATGTGGTTGAACCTCATTGAGCGCGGCGAGTATCCCCAGGGTACGGGCTTGACCCAGACCTCGTTCACCACGACCAGCATCGAGCCGACTTCGGCTGAAACTTGGTCGGCCATCACCCTTGCTGCCGGAAACCCCGGCGACAACGGTGGCGCTTGCGATGTCACCTACAACGACGTTCCGGTCGGCTACAATGCCGTCACCTGGAGTCCTGAGCGTTTCGCGCTCAAGGGTCCGCTCCTGTGTAAGGACGACCTGACCTTCGATCATCGCGTCGAGGCGTTCTTGCGGGTGTACTTGGAGAAGCTCTCGATCCGCGCGCAGCGGTCGTGGGAGACGCGTTACCAGAACATCTTCGCCAAGTACGCCATCAAGGCGATTGCCGATTCGAGCTTCACCCAGACCGAGACGATTCCGTCTGGCGTGAATGAGTTCCCCTGGATCGATGGTGTGTCCACTGGCCAGGCGCTCAATCAGTCCACCTCCGAGCTGACGCAGGAGATGCTGGATGTCGCCGCTGCCACGTTGATTCGTAACGGTGCTACCAATCCTGATAGCTCTGGTTTCATCAGCTACAGCAGCGACGGTCCGGTGTTCCCGCTCTACATCGGTCTGGAGGCTTCGCAGCGTATCGCTCAGAACAACCCGGCGTTCC
>Ga0213921_1000525_pt1 | contig 12341 bp, 13 predicted proteins | sample McNCre2017MG_FD_165041 | JGI IMG/M metagenome (GOLD analysis project Ga0213921, IMG submission 165041) | Freshwater microbial communities from McNutts Creek, Athens, Georgia, United States - 20-17 MG | ecosystem: Environmental > Aquatic > Freshwater > Creek | place: USA: Georgia | collected...
TTGTGAAAAGACTTGGAGAGTTTGCCAACGTTGGACTAGATTATCACCAATATTATAACATGAGAATAGGCTTACATAAAGACAATTACGTTGATGCTAACTCAATGACACGTTTGGTAGATGTGTACCAACCAACGCAAACTAGCGATGGTCAAGGTGGATATTCAACAACATTTACAAAAGTGGCAACTGTTTGGGGTGATTATAGACCACAACCACAAAACAGAGCAATACAAGAAAGTCAGTTAAGTTTTAATAGATATGCAAAATTGTTTATCCGTTGGGATTTAACAATAAGCGATACATATCAATTAGAAGTTGAAGGTCAACGCTTTACGATACATTCTATTAAGGATGTAGATAATGCGCATAGATTTTGGGAAATTGAAATGTACGCATAATGGATAAGATTACATTAAACGTAGAAGAGTTCTCTAAAATATATCAAAGGTTTAAACAATTAGATCAAGTAGCAAAAACAGAAATTAAAAATGAATTTAATTCTTCTGCTTTAAAAATACAAGCTACCGCTAAAAGATTAGCACCTGTAAATTTTGGTAACCTTAGAAATAGTATAGTTTTAACTCAAGAAGGTGATCAAAATGATTTTGTATTTACTATTGCTGCACGAGCAAAATATGCGCCTTATGTTGAGTTTGGTACTGGTTCTAAGGTAAGTGTGCCAAGTAATTATGCAGAATACGCTGCTAAATTTAAAGGGCAAAAAGGAGGCAGTTTTAAAGAAATGATTGAAGCATTAATGCTATGGGTAAAAAGAAAAGGCATAGCTAATGGGAAAAATCAAAAATCAATAGCTTATGCAATAGCTATAAGTATATTAAGAAGAGGGATTAGACCTCAACCTTTTTTAATACCAGCTTTTGAACAAGAAAAAAAGAACTTAATAAAAAGAATTAAAAACGTATTAGATGCTAAATCCTAACATAGAAATAAAAAAATGGTTTTATACGCATTTAGCAAGTGCAACAGGATTATCTATTTATGATGGTCTTGCACCAGAAAATGCAGCTAATGAATATATAGTAATGGATGGCAGAACATCCAACCAAGATCAAGGGAAAAGTGGATATACAAACTCTATTAGTATAGACGTTGACATTGTTACAAAAAGTGCTAACTTTGGCTATAAACGTGCTGAAGAAATTAGCAATTTGGTTTTAACCGCTATAAATTCAGATACTAAAATAACATTGGCGAATGGATTTTATAGTTCTTCGTTATTTGTACAAAGTATTAGAAACTTAGATGGATTAAATCCTTTAGATAACGTATTTAGAACGATTATAACATATAATATAATAATAACTCAAAATTAAATAAAATGGCAGAAACTAAAGTATCAGCTCGTGATTATATCCTTTTAGCGGATATTGATGGCGACGCAACTTTCAAACCAGTTGCTTGTTTAACAAGTAACTCTTTTACATCAACTGTAAATACTATTGATGCAACATCTAAATGTGGAGACCAATTTCAACCAGGTCCAGCATTTACACAATCATTTAAAGCAGAAGGTTTTGCAATTGATGAAACTGGAACACCAGCAAAAGATAGCTATCAGCAATTATATGCTGCTCATGCTGCAAGAACTGTTTTCTCAATGAAAATGGGTAAGGCTGTACCAACTGCAGGTGATATTACTTATAGTGGTCAAGTTTGGATTTCAAACTTTGATGTAAATTCAGATGATAAAGATGATGTTAAATTTTCTGCAACATTTGTAGTTTATGCACCACCAGTAACACAAACTGAACAAGCGTAAAAATAAAAAACTATGTTCGAACTAAAACTAAACAACAAAACAATTAATTTAAAATGGGGAACATGGGCAATGCGTGAAGTCTGCAAGGATAAAGGCATTACAATAGACCAATATTTTGAATTGATTGGAGCAAAAGTATTAGACTTAGATACTATTATAAAGTTAATTTATGCTGGTTATAAATCAGCTTGTAATAGTGATAAAAGTCCAATTGAATACACAGAAAATGATGTATGTGATTGGATTGATGAAATAGGTGGGATATTTAGCACAGAAGGTCAAATTATTGAGTATTTTAAATACATAATAATGAATACTATTACAACTGTAAGTGGAACACCTAAGGAAGAAAAAAAAAAGTCTAATAAAGCTAAGCTGGGATGATATTTTAGTTAAGGCTGCTGAATGTAATATACGCCCAAGCGAATTTTGGGAAATGACTTGGAAAGACTTTTCCATTATCGTAATGGGTAAAGAAAAACAAGAGTTAAACGAATGGGCGAGGACACGAAACCTCGCCTATATTGTATATTTAAGTAATACTTCAGAACAGACACCTAAAAGCATAAAATCATTTTGGCACATACCAGAAATTGACGATAATGAGGCAGAGGAAGAAAAAGTTATGCTTACTGATGATCAGTTAGCAAGAACTCTTAAAATGTACGGAGTAAATTAATTAAGATGGTAGAAACAATAGGTATAGAGGTCTTGTTGGGTTTAGAAGCTAATCAACTTCAAGCCGAATTAATTAAAGCTGAAAATCAATTAAAGCAGTTTCAGAATCAATTAAAAAGGTCAACAGATACTACTCAAATTGCACAATTACAAAAAGCAATTGGTAATCTAAATGGAACTATATCTAATGTAAATGTTGCGATGGGTAATACCGCTAAGAAAACTGGCGATGCTACTCAATCCTTAATAAATATGTCAAGAATTGCGCAAGATGCTCCTTATGGATTCATCGGTATTAGCAATAACTTGAACCCTATGTTGGAATCATTCCAGCAATTAGCAAAAACAGAAGGTGGAACAAAAAAGGCTTTAACAGCAATGATAGATGGACTTTCTGGTCCAGCTGGTCTTGGTGTTGCTTTAGGTATTGCTTCTTCTTTATTAGTTGTATTCTCAAAACAAATTACTGCTGCTTTTGAAGGTAGTGCTGATAAATTAAAAGGACTTAGAGAAGAATTAAAGAAACTAAACGAAGATGTATTTAAAATTGCTGGTGCTGCTCAATCAAGTCAAACATTAGGAACAATATTAGTTGGAAAAGCAACTGATACAAATAATAGCATAGAATATAGAAAAAATGCTTTAAAGAAATTTATTGAATTATACAAGGATAATGCAGAAGTACAAAGTTTAGATATAAAAGAACTTAATAAGTATAATCAACAATACTTACAAAGTATTAATAATAGAGCAGCAGTACAACAATTAGAAATTGGTAAAACTGATAATTATACTCAAGCTTTAAGTGCTGCAAACGCAGAATATAAAAAACTTGTAAAAGAAAGAGATGATTTAATCAAAAATGTATCTCCAACTTTAAAACAACAAGAAGCTGGTATAACAAAAAAGATGCTTGAAGACCAAATTAAAGCTTCTTATGTTCAACCATTAAAAAATGCAAAATTAGAAATTGATGCTGCAAAAGCGGCACTATCTGGAACAGTTAATAATTTGTTAAATTTTGGAACTCCAGATAAAAAAGGTAAAAAAGAAAAAGATGCATTTGCAGAAGAATTAGCTGATGAAACAAAACGCCTTAGGTATGAGATGTTTCAGAGAAAGCAAATGATTGATAAATTAAAAGATATTTCTTCTCCAATATTAATGGAAAAGCCTGAAGATAAGGCTAAGCGTGAAAAACAAAGATTAGCTGGTATTAAATTATTTGGAGAATCTAAAATGACTGGTGATTTTGGTGAATCATTAGTTGGAAAAACAAGTGCATTTTACGAAGAAACAAAAAAAGGAAATGATATAATTGCTGCAAATATTAATTTAACTAAGCAACAAACAGAAGCTTATTGGCAAATGGCTGATACGATTTCTAACTTTGCTACAAACGCTGTAATGGGTTTATGGGCTTCTATGGAACAAGGAATGAGTTTAGGTGAAGCATTAGGTAATATGTTTATGGATTTAGCAAAACAAATTGCTGCTGCTGCAATTAAAGCTTTAGCATTTCAGGCTATATTATCTTTAATTCCTGGTGCGCAAGGTGCAGGAATTGCAGCTGGTTCATTTACAGATATATTTAAAAGAGTTTTAGGATTAGCAGATGGCGGTATTGTTACTGGTCCAACATTAGCAATGGTTGGTGAAGGAAATGAAAGCGAGGCAGTATTGCCATTAAGTAAATTAGGAGGAATAATGCAGACAACTTTTAATGCAGGTTCAATGGCAAGTAATTCTAGAGGTGGTGGTGAATTTATATTAAGAGGTTCTGATTTAGTTTTGGCAACTCAAAGAGCAAACGTAAACTTAAATTATAGAAGAGGATAATGGCATACGCTAATAAATATAAAATAACATACGCTACAAAAACTACAAAAACTGCTTATCTATATTTATTAGAAGATGGTTATGTAGGAGATGTAATTGAATATACAGGTATTGATATTAGTTTACAATATTTACCACAATCTGATGATCCATTTGAAGTAGTATTTGCAAGTCAATTAAACGTAACAATAGATATAACCGATAATACGGCTAATATGCCTAATTTGGTTACTTTAAATGATAGAAAGTATTTTGCTAAGTTATATTTAGGCGCAGATTTGGAATGGACTGGTTGGGTATTATCTGATAATGTACAAGTAACATTTTCAACAGGTAGAAAGCAACTATTTTTTAACTGCGTTGATGGAATTGGAATGCTTAAAGACATTCCATTGCCAATCAGTAATCGTACCGAAATAAACACGGCTAATACTACCTTGTATTTTATAAGAACGGCCTTAAATAGCCTTAATTTGCCTACAATACCTAATATTGTTACAAGTTGTAACTTTTATGGTAATGGAATGACAGATAGATCAACAAGTGCAAGTGCAGAACCATTTAATCAATCATATTTACCTTATAGAACTTTTGTAAATGAAGACCAAACATATATTAGCTGTTTAGAAGTATTAACAAATATTCTAAAGTCTTTTGGATGTCGTTTATTTATGGCAGGTGGCAAATGGTGGGTAATATCAATAAATGAATTTGCTAAAACAACTATAAATTATACTGAATATACATCAGGTGGAAGCGTTGCAGCAAGTGGCACATTGACAAGAGGAAGCGAAATAGAAGGATTTACTGGTAATACAAGTAATTTATATTTTATAGATAATTCTCAATTTAAATTATTAAAGAAAGGATTTAATAAGATATTTTACAACAAACAAGTTGAAACTGCTAAAAACTATTTTTCTAATGGTAATTTAAGACCATTACAAGTTGGTTCAACATTACAACCAGAAAATTGGAACGTGAGTTGGACAGGATTAGGTTCTGCAACTTATGTAGATAATGCAGATGAACAATCTGCGGTTATTAGTTTAAATAGAGGAACAAGCGCAAGTGCGACATTACAACTTATGCCAGTAAGTGGATTAATACCTGCTGCTGGTCCTAACATTGGCGCATCCGTAAGATTAAAAGCTAGTTGGACATATTACGGACAATCTCTAAGTGGCTATCGTGGAAACGTTTATTTAAGCGTTACCGCAGGTTCTTCTTATTATGTTTGGGATGGTACGGCATGGAGTTCAACTGTTGGTGATTATTATTCAGTTCCAGCTTATACAGGTACATCAGGAAGTCAAATTAATTCATTTAGTTTTGAAACTGGAGTAGTTCCAATTGCAGGGAAAATAGGTTTTGCGATTGCAGTTGAAACTGGTACAGGTGAATTTATTCAAGTAGGTGATTTTAAACTAGAAGTAATTCCTTTACTTAGTCAAGTTAATTATAGTATTTATCAAAATACGACAAGCCAATATTCTAAAGAAATAGAAATACCTTATGGAGTATATTCAGCGACTGGAACATATCCAGTTGAATTAGGGGTATATCAAAGTAGCACAGGTGCAGCGTTTAACTATTGGTACGAATATGGAAAAGCAACGACTTATCCTAGTTTGATAGGTTTAATGATGCAGCAATATATGAATGTATTTGGCAAGAACATTATAAATTTAGATTGTTCATTGTCTAGTTTTGAAACATCTAATGGATTTATCAATGCTTCAAAATCATTTACGGCATCAGATACAGACCCAGCGCAAATAAACGTATCAGAATTAACTTATATGTTAGGGAATAGCACAATTGACTACGCAACTGATGTAACACAAGCGACATTATTGCAGATTTCTGATACAGATATAACGGCAACTAATACGTATCAATTGTTTTTCAATACTCTCATTTAATTTGGTAAATTTGTAATATGTCAGACAAAGTAATAGGTAAAAATATAATGCTATATAAGTATGATGCAGAAACGGAAACGGATATACCTTTTGCGTGTTCTACCAATTGTACTTTTAGCGTTAATGTAGATCAAAAAGAAGTAACTTCTCAAAGTTCAGCATGGTATCGTGAATATAGAAACGATGTTGCAACTTGGACAATTAGTTGCGATGGTTTAATAACTTTAGACGGATATGGTTATTTGTTTCTTTTACAACTTCAACAATCAAGAGAAAGCATTGTGGTAAAGTTTGTAATTGACAACGGAGTTGATGGGTTAGTTATCATTAGTGGTTCTTGTAATATGACAAGTTTAACAATAAACGCACCTTACAAGGACATTGCGACTTATTCGGTTAATTTACAAGGATCAGGTGCATACGGAACAAGTGGAACATCAATTAATCCAAGTGGAGTGGTAATCGTAGGTGGTTCGGTTTACTCAAAAGGATATACTGCGGCAGGTGCTGAAACGACAATAACTTGGGCAGATATGATAGGTAAGACTTGTCTTTATGTATCAAGAGGTGGTATTGACGTTCAAAATATAATAGTAAGTGGTACTCCTATTAACGAAGAAGTTAAATGGAATACTGCAACTGGAGTTTTAACATTCAGCCGTGCATTGGAAAGTGGTGAGTATGTAAGGGCATTATTTCAATAGATAAAATTAGATAAATGAGCAATCAAATAGTAATAACGAGTGGTGCTAAAGTAAGAAGTTTAGAAGGTGTTTTAACAGGTTCAAGTGGCATTGTTGGTTCAGTACCTTTAGGTGCGGCTAATGGTGTTGCAACATTGGATTCAATGGGTAAAGTTCCTTTAAGTCAACTTCCAGCTTCAGTTGTTACCTATTTGGGAACTTGGAATGCAGCGACTAATACTCCAACTTTAACAAACGGAGTGGGTGATATTGGTGATTTATATATTTGTAACGTAGCAGGTACAGTTAACTTTGGTGCTGGTCCTATTACATTTTCGGTGGGTGATTGGGTTATTTACAATGGAACTCAATGGCAAAAATCAGCAGGTCAAGCAGGTACAGTTACATCTGTTGGCTTAACATCAACGGCAGGTGCATTTTCAATTACCAATTCTCCAATCACGACAAGTGGAAACATTGGTTTGAACTTTTCAGGCACAAGTGCTCAATATGTTGCAGGTGATGGATCATTAGTTACTTTCCCTTCAATTATTACTCAAGCACAAAACTTAGTAACTGAAGTTTATAATGAAACTGGTGCTACATTAACAAAAGGTACAGTTGTTTACATAAACGGAGGGCATGGAAACTTGCCAACTGTAACTAAGGCTTTAGCTACAAGTGATGCAACATCTGCTCAAACTTATGGTGTTGTAAGAGCAGACATAACAAACATGAATAATGGTTATGTTACTGTTATTGGTAACTTAGAAAATATAGATACTCAAGCATATCCAGCAGGAACTCAATTGTATTTAAGTTCTACAACGGCAGGTGCTTGGACAAGCGTAAAACAATATGCTCCTGCACATTTAGTTTATGTAGGTATTGTGGTAAGAAGCCATCCGACTCAAGGTGTTGTTGAGGTTAGAATACAAAACGGATATGAGTTAGATGAATTACATAACGTATCTGCTCAAACTCCATCAAATAATCAAGGTTTATTCTATAATAGTTCAAACTCTTTATGGGAAAATAAATCTATTGCAACTGCTTTAGGTTATACTCCTGCTGATGATAGTTTGGTTGTTAAATTAGCTGGTACACAAACAATAACTGGTACAAAAACATTTAATATTGCAACAATTAATGAATCAGGTATATTATTAAAAAATGGTTATGGAGCATCAGCGTCTGGTTATACTGGATTAGGTGCAGCAGCAGACCAATTATGGATTTCCGTAACAGCGGCAACACATATTTTTAATTTTCCATCTACAACTGGAAGAACGTATTCTTTTCCTACTGCTACTGGTACTATTGCACTTACAAGTGATATTCCTAGTTTAACTGGCTACGTTCCTTATAGTGGAGCGACAACAGATTTAAACTTAGGCACATATTCATTATTTGCTAATAGTTTAAATGCACAAGCCTTAGGGTTAAATGTTCCTACAGGTGGTGGTAATCCAGCAATTACTTTTTATATAAATTCAGTATCTACAGGTGTTATTTCAGCAGGATCAAGTACATTAACATTTAGTGCAAAAAATACAGGAGGTTTCCAATTTCAAAATCCTTCAAATGCTACTATTTTTTCTATTAGCAATACAGGTGTTTTAGGTAATGGCACATATTCATATACACTACCAAGTGCAACAGGTACCTTAGCTTTAACTTCTAATCTTAGCTCATACGTTCCTTATACAGGAGCAACTGGTAACGTTGACTTAGGTGCGAATAATTTAACATTACAACACTTAATTGCTAATGGATTAACTGGAGTTTCTGGCACTTTACAATTAAAACAAAATACAGGTTTTGCAGTATCTAATGGGTTTACATCTATATATACAACTGGTAACAATGTTGCATTTACTGCTGCAAGTTCAGGTGGAACATATTATACCGCAATATTTGGGTTATCATCACTTTCTTCATCAAGAACATACACTTTACCAGATGCTTCAGGCACAGTTGCATTAACATCAAATCTTTCTAGCTATGTACCATATACAGGTGCGACTAGCAATGTTACTTTAGGTACATATGGCATTAGTGGTAATGCTGCATCTTTTACTGGATATATTCAAACTGATGCAAACTTATTAATTAAAAATGTAGGTAAAATAAATACTATTTCTGGATATAATGCAATATATAGTTTAGCAAGTGGGTTTGGGATAGGATTTAGTGATTTTGATAATCATGATTCAATATTTTCATTTAGTACAGCTGGTGATTATACTTATACATTCCCTGCATCAAGTGGTACTATTGCTTTAACATCAAACCTTTCATCTTATCTACCTTTAAGTGGTGGTACATTAACTGGTGCATTGAATGGTACAAGTGCTACATTTAGTTCAATAGTAACTGCAACTGCTGATTCAAACGCTGCTGCATTTATAGCATTAGCAAGAAGTGCAGATGATTTATCTCAAATTAGATTTAACAATAATGCTAATAGCAATACCAATGCTATAATAAGTGTAAACAAAGTAGGTAGTAATGGTGGAGAATTTTCAATATCAACAAAACCTGATGGAAGTCCTCTTTCTACAAGATTAACAATAGCTTCTACTGGTGCAGCAACATTTGCAAGTAATATTATAGGGAATGCAACCGTTATTGCAAGTACTGGATTAAGAGTAAGAAAAAATACAACATCTGATGGAGCGACAGATTTAGGTATATTTTATTCAAATAGTGGTGATACATTTTATTTATACGATTGGAATACTGCAACAAAAGGGTTAGCACTAAACACTGGAACTGGTGCTGCTACATTCTCAAGTACAATTGCATCATCAACACATACAATATCAAGTGCCAATTCCACTCAATTAACGATTACCAATACCGAAGCATGGACGAATGGTTCAATAGCAGAAATAAGGGGTCATAATGTAATTGGAATAAATCAATTAAGAAGTGGTACAACTAATGGATTATATGTTGGAGCAGTAAGCGGTTCAATACCAGCTATACAATCAGCAGACCAAAGTAATAATGCTATTAGTTTATCTATTAATCCATTTGGTGGAAATGTAGGTATAGGAACAACAAGCCCTCAAAGACCTTTACACGTTAAAGGAGTATTTGAAATTGAAGACGGAACATCAAGTTATTATTCATTAATATATCAAAGCACTCAAGCCCTTGCAATTGAAACAGAAAATGCAACTGCAATCACTTTAAATACAAATGCTACAGAAAGAATGCGTATTACAAGTGGGGGTAGTTTACTTTTAAATTACACTGGCTCTACTGGAGATAATTTATACATTGTAGGTAAGGATGGATATTGGATGGCAACAATGGCTGGAAGTAGTACAACAGGTAATTCTTTTGGTTTAAATATTTTAGCTGGTACTAATAGTTCAGACCAATCACTTTTAGTAAGAAGTGTTGGAGGTTCAACTTATTTTAGAGTTAGAGGTGATGGAATGATATTTGCACAAGGAGTTTATAGTAACACAACTGGTTCTTCTGCTAATGTATGGGTTGATACAGATGGAACATTAAGAAGGTCTACTTCATCATTAAAGTATAAGGAAAATGTACAAAATTATTCAAAAGGATTAGCAGAGGTAATGCAATTAAGACCAGTATCATATCAAGGTAAAAGTGATGTTGATAGTGGAAAAACATTTGCTGGTTTAATAGCAGAGGAAGTACATGAATTAGGATTGACTGAATTTGTGCAATATGCAGAAGATGGAAGTCCAGATGCTTTGGCTTATGCAAGTATGGTTTCTCTATTAACAAAAGCAATTCAAGAACTAAAATCAGAATTAGACGAATTAAAATCTAAAATAAATTAATATGAAACAATGGGTTATAAGTTCAATGCAAACAATCCCTCAAACTGAAGGATTATTAGATGTCGTTTGTTGTGTAAATTGGAGAAGGTCAGCTACAACTATTGTAGATGAAAAAGAGTATTACACAGATGTTTACGGAGCAATGGCTTGTCAAACTCCAAGTTCAACAGACTTTACTGCGTACCCAGACTTGACCTATGAGCAAGTATGTGGCTGGTTGGATTTGGGTCTCCCTAAAGATGAAATTGACGCTAATTTAGATGTTCAATTAGAAAACTTAATTAATCCACCAGTAGTTACATTGCCTCTACCATTCCAAAATCCATAAATAGTTAGTAGCTTTGGCAAAAACTATAATATGACACCAAAAGAAAAAGCACAAGAATTAGTAAAAAAATATGAAATACAATTTTTATCATTTGGCGATTATTTGCCAACTATAAAAGCTAAACAATGTGCATTAATAGCAGTAGATGAGATAATAAAAGCATCGCCAACTAATCCATTAAAAGGAGGATATATAGAATTATATTCAGATATGGTTGATGAAGCTATTGATTATTGGCAAGAAGTAAAACAAGAGATTGAAAAGCTATAATAAAAAATAACTTAAATTTGTAAAAAATAATCATATGACATTAACAACAGAACAATTACAGCAATTAGAAGCGATACTCCTTGAGACGCCATTTCGTTACGCACAACCTATTTTGCAAATCTTACAAAAGGCAGCTCAAGAGCAAGCAGCAACTGAACAACCTAAAGAAGAAGCATAATGATCCGAATTAAGGACATTTTATTGGTAGCCATAGTATTCGTATTGTGGCTACTTTTTTTTAGAGATGCCAAGTATGTAGGTAAGGCAGACTTTAGTGATATGCGTAACTACCGAAAACTGGTAGAAGTTCATGACACAGTTTTCCAGGAAAAAACTTTGACCAGATACAAACAAGGAAAAGATATACAATCGTATATCATTTTAACCGATACCGAGAAGGTAGAAATACATGATACAATAGAGGTTTTATCCGATTATATGCGTAAATATGCATATAACGACACTATTTATCAGGATAGTAATAACTTTGTGATTACAGATACAATAAGCCAAAATAAGATACTTTCTAGGTCTTTTAAGGCTAATTTGACTGAAAAAACCATCATTACCAAGCAACTTTATGTAGAGAAACCTAAGAATACCCTTTATTGGGGCTTTAGAGGCGATTTTAGACCATCTAATGGCTTACAAGTAGTAAGTCCTTCCTTGATGTTAAATGCCAAAAATAAGGCTCTAATTGGTCTTAGTTTAGATTTATATAAAAACTACGGTATTGGCTACTCAGGTAGCTTATACTTCAAAATTGGTAAAAAATAAAAGATGGCTCCGAAAAAAGGCTTAAATGTGAGTGCTAATCCTCTTCCGATTAGCTTTAAAGACTTCGCTAAAAATCCCATTGTGGGAACCCTATTCCTAGTTATTGTAGGAATTTCTGCATTATATGTAGACATTAGAGGTAATTTCAATAGCAGAATTGACAATCAAGAACAGCGTATCAATAACCTTGAGTTTAAGGATAGCCTAAAGACTCAAGCCCTAATAGAGTGT
>Ga0213921_1000533_pt1 | contig 12196 bp, 10 predicted proteins | sample McNCre2017MG_FD_165041 | JGI IMG/M metagenome (GOLD analysis project Ga0213921, IMG submission 165041) | Freshwater microbial communities from McNutts Creek, Athens, Georgia, United States - 20-17 MG | ecosystem: Environmental > Aquatic > Freshwater > Creek | place: USA: Georgia | collected...
CTAAGTAATCAGCTAGCGCATAATATATTTCAATAGGTGCGTTTAAATTAGCTATTTGATGCACTAACCAACCGGATTTGTAACCAGAAAATTGTTGAGTTTCGATGATATTTGTTAAATAATCTTTCCATCGATATCCCCCCGCAACCCATTCTTCTAATTGTGATGGTTTCAAATTTCTATTAATAATAGTAACTATCTTTTCTCTGTTTTTCATCATCTCTTCATGTCGTACCTGCCAATCATCTTCTGTGCGTCTTTTTATAGATTCGACAGCATCTTTATCTAAAGATGCTGTCGAATCTATATCAATAAAATTAACGTCGGAAACATTTGCCTTGATTTCATCTATCAACTGTGCCTCTACTATCTCTCCATCATCATTACGTTCGAGTTTCTCTTTGCCAATAATCTGCTCTTTTTTAGGCCTGTCGCTCAATGTCCACGACCTCACTTTATTTGGTAGCCCATGCATGCGCCAATTGTCTGCAAGATCGACGATGATAGCAAAGGGTTTATCTTCCGAAACTCTCAATGGCCTGCCCACTTGTTGAAGATACCTAGAAACTGATAACGTCGGCCTCAGTAAGATCGCTGCATCTAGGCCAGGAATGTCTAAACCTTCATCAAACAACGCACAATTACTAATTACCTCTATCTCTTTATTCCTAAATCTGTCCAACGTTGATTGCCTTACTTCACTTTTGGTCGTTCCATCTAAATGTTCTGCTTTAATACCACTTCCATTAAACGCTTTCGTTATTTCGATCGACGCTTCAACCCCCGTCGTGAAGATTATGGCACTTTTACCCACCAAGTAGTCATAGTACGCCTTCAAAGCCATCCCAGCCACCTCTATATGAGAATTAAGTCTCTCTATCGCCTCGATGGTATAATCGCCCATGCTGATTTCAGCACCATCAGTGGTCATCACTCGATCTGGTGAATAATATTTAAACTTGCTTAAATGTCCCTGGTCGATTAACTCTTGGACTGCAATCCCTATCACTAATTCATCAAACGATCTCCATAAACCCCTCCCATCTAATCTCTGAGGCGTGGCTGTCACACCTAACACTTTAGCTCGATCATAATATTTAACTATTTTGTCGTATTGCGTGCCTGTAGTGTAATGATGTGCTTCATCGATTACGATTAAATCGAACTTGTGAGTCAGTTCTCTCCTTTTGGCACTCAGCGACTGCACAGAAGCAACTTGAATCGGCGATATATAATTGGGCGTGAACCCAGCTTTGATAATGCCAACCTCAATGTCTGTAGCCTCGTATAAATGTGTGGCCAACTGAGTCACTAACTCCGTTCGATGCGCCATCACTAACACTTTCTTTCCTTTCGATACTTCGTGCTCGACAATCGATGCTATAACGATCGACTTTCCAGCGCCTGTCGGCATCTGAGCTAACACCGCCTTCGCCCCTCTCTCCCACTTCTCGTAAATCTCACTCACTAGTTTGAGCTGATACTCGCGCAACTGCTTTTTCATCATGTTAATGTCAAGTACCTTACCATTATCGTCCCTCCACCGCCCAGCGGTCAACGGTATGATGGCTGTTACAACCCTTTTATATAGATATTTATACAGAAAGTGCGTAACGGCCTTTATCTAAGCCATTTAGTATATTTGTAGTGTTAAATGTCTTATAAAATTATATGATATATATGTACTGTGTTGTGTTTATTACATTATGTCCTATGTTGTTATATAGTTGTAATAATATGTATTAGGTCATTAGTACTATTGTAATGATATGTGTTAGGACATTAGTACTATTGATTAGGCATAAAATGATGATCGAGGGTGAAAATAGACACGAGAATATCAGCTTCGCCTAATCTAGTTATTGGTGAAAGCTGATTGGTTAGTTATTTCTAACCTTTAATCTAGGTGTTGGTGAAGAAGATCTATTTTGTGTTGTTGAGCCAATGTTTTTATCGTACTTATGCCTATAAAGTGTTTCTCGCAGTAACTTGCTACGATCTCTTTATATGTGTAAGGAGGGCAGTTTTTAATTAAGTCATTCATGAAATCGATCGTCTTCTGCTCAGGCTCACTCATATGAGCGTTGGCTAAGTTGGCATGTTTGATTTCCAGTGACTCGATTATCTGGTCGCGATAGAGGCAGTCGGGATTGTCTATTCTGTACTCACGCTCTGTTTTATTTGCTTGTTTGATTCGTCTCACGTCGCTTGTCACTTTGTATCCAACAGCTTTGATCACTTTGTTGGCTGTTGTGACGGCAGTGTTAATTTTAGCTCCGTTCTTATCCTCTCCTTCCTCAAATATGTTGATGCCCAATAATTGTTTGAATTCCCACTTATGTTCGATCGCGTATTGTTGTATTTCTATTACTTCATATGTATCGTTGCCATAACCAACATCTAAATATTCACCCCCTACTGTTAAATTATTATCGTCGTCGTCTTGTAATCTAATTCCTGTCCCTAAATTATTAGCCACCATTTCTGCCTTTACATGAGGCACCCACTCTTTCTCTTTAGTTGCCAATGACTCTATATGATTAATGACTCCATTCAATAGTTTGGCGATCTTGCCAGTCTGCTTGAGCTTGACTTGAGAGTAATGCTGTTTGCCGTCCTTTACTGCTTCAAAACCACATTCACGCTCAATTAGTTCAGCAACTTGAGGATGCTTGGCCATCCACAGTGTTTCGTACTGGCGCGTCATCTTGCCTCTATCTTTGATGATTAAGTTATAAACAGTTGACTCGTCATTTACCTCTACCGCGGGGTAATTTTTACTGTAGTTGTACTTCTTGGCTTTTAGCTTCTCTTCTTTTGTCGATTTGAGGTTGTTGCCTATCATCTTGGCTTCTTCCTCTGTCATCTCGCTGATGTCAAGTTTGCTAAACTTCTTGGCACTGTTCTTATCGATGAATTCTCTTAAACCAGTTTTCTTATCTTTGGCAATGACTTCATATTTGGGATCGCATTGTAATTTATCTACTTCAATTACATTGTGACCTCTATCTTTCAAATCATCCCTCAGAAAGTCATATGAGTTGTCAGTTGATAGTTTATCACGTACATTAAATTTTACTGTTAAGTCGTTCCATACCTTACATATCTCAGTCCGATCGACAGACATACTAGATAGTTCGATCGTCGCTTTGGCTAATTTGTTTAGGCGACGACCTTCACTTAATAAATTTTTACTTACTCTGTTGTCACCGCTGACTTTTTTTTGTACGTAAATATCAGTCGGACAGTTAGACCTCAATCTATATAATGATTGAATGTGCGATCGAGTGCTATTATTAGTGAAATAGCCCATCCGATAGTCAAACAACGACATTGTTTCGTCGTCTATGCTAAATCCACTTTCGATTGTAGGTGAGCAAACGAGTAATCTAATGTCATGATTTCTCAGATATGTATTGGGATCTTTGAGAAATTCTTCATGCACCTCACTTGTCTCACTATTGATTACCAACATTTGGTCAAGTGAATTGAAGTGTTCTGAAATTGTATCAGTTTCGATTAGTTCGTTAATCCCACCGACAATTTCAGTGAAGTTTTTACTACTAGTTGGCATGAAGATTCTTTTGCCTTCTTTGAGCCGATCTATCATCGATCCTAGAAATTCATTCTTGCCTTTCGATGTGATATTTATGTCCCACTTATATCTTTGGGCTTTATTTACTATTATCTCATATCTACTGTGGGTTTCCGGTAGTAACAATTTGTAACCATTGATGCAAGTGTCACTTACATTATCCTCTAACACAACCACAGAGCCATTTCTAGCGATTGTGTTACTAATTATGTTACTAAATGCAATTTGTGTTTCAGCTAATCGGGCGCCCAAAGTTGAGGAATTGGCAGTGTGATTTAGAACAGCCTCACCTTCGTCAATTAATACAAGAGTGTTCTCTTTAATTTCATCAGGTCTGAGGAATTGCACGATCGAATCGATACATGTTACCATCTTACCTTTTTGATCCTTGCCATTCCAGTCTCTACCTTGACCATCTTTATAGTCAGCGATGTCAAGATTCAGTTCCAAATTGCTCTTGAGCGATCGACGGTGAATCATCACAATGACGCTCGATTTTGGATACTTTTTAGTGTGACGATCGATTAATCCCTTCAACTGGTGTGTCTTACCAGTTCCACATGCAGAGCTAACGAATGTGAGTTCTCCAGGCTTGACTTCGATCGGGCGTAAGAATGTTTCGTTATATTCGATATAAGGCTTTGTGTTACATTTAACTAAATTGTCGTATAATTTCTTCTCATTCTTTAATTGTGCTTTTTTCAGTTCTTCGGCATCTTTTACTGTTTCAGAATCTGTCGATTGAACAAAGTTTTTATATGGAACAACTTTTTTGTATGGAACAACTTTTTTGTCAAGTGGATTGTTTGCAGACTTAGCGCAAAATTCAGGGAAAGTTAATACTTCGTAGTGGTTTTTGTGTAACAACCAGTCAGGAATTTCATCAATGTCCCCATTTTCTTTAGCTTCTTGTCCCCACCACCGCGCAGTCATTTCATACCCGATCGATTGCAGTTGGTGATATGCATGAGCGTAGTTGCTCATTACGTTACCTGTATTAACGATCGCTCCAGCATCGGGTAGCAGTTGAATATTCAACTTATGGTTAGGCACTAATGCTTGGATGAGTTTAATGTTGCGCTTGAGGTCAACACAATCTTCATACCACAGGCCTATACCAATTACCACTGCCCCTAATCGATTAGCTGCGATGTGAGATTTATGACAAGGTGATTCGGCTATGTATATCGTCCCTGTAGCGAGTGCAGTTAGTTGAGCTATGAATTGTTCTTTAGTCTTAACTTTGACACCCTCAATGGCCGGCAATACCACGGAAACGGGACATTCTCCAGTTTCTCTATTGCTACTATGTGAAATGCCTAATCTATTTTTGCCTTTTTCGGCTTTGTCGATGTACCAACGTTTTTGATATTTCCCTACTTTTCTATCGTAAAAATATTTTTGAGCACCTGTGAAGTTACCATCTGCGTCTCTACATGGGAATATAATGCCAGGCTTTTCAGAACTACCCCGATCGATTAAGAATGTGTCTGATGTATTCGCAATGACATCATTAGTGTATTCTCTATCCTCACAAAACAGTTTTACTTTATGCCATCCAAATATCTCTTCATCTTTAATGACGTGTGCTGATAGCTTCTCATTAATTTCAGCGATCGTTGGTAATTTTAATCTTGCTTCTTCTTCCGCTGCTAGTTTAGCCGCAGCGCGCGCTGCTTTCTCACTCGCTGAGAGCGGCACAATTTCAATCTTAGCTCCCCCTAGTACTCTCTTTCTGTACCAAGCATGGTTAGCACCACAACTGCACAGAATTATGGTTTTGGTGCCATCTGTGCCACTAATGGCAAACCCATTCTCTTTACCGCAGCATAGTGCAGTATATTTACCAGGTTCAGTTCCTTCTTCGAACTGATCTTTGACGTATTCGTTGTTAAAGTCTACTACGCTGCCATATTTAGGGTCGTCGACGATGGCATATCTTGCTGCCATCTTTTGCAACTCTTCGATCGGTTTTTCTAAATTCTGTTCAGCAAACATATGCTATACTAGTATATACATCATATGTTATATTATATGCAAAATTTGTGTCAAGCGAACACTCCATAGTCAAGTTATCTATTACACTTTTTCATCTATGGATTTTCTTCGAGATTCGTGGAATGTATACTGTGAGATAGGTTGAAGCGTTTAGTCTCTTTATTGACTGTGAAAGTGTACCGCTTGGTACATTTTTTTTTATCTATGTCTAGAGCGACTTTCAGCCAATTATTAAGATTTTATTAAATCAAAAATAAAGTATAGATGAAAAACATCTATACTTTATTGTAATGTATGCTATTGATGTATTATAATGTCTTATTAAATATAGTCAACGTCGATGATGCGATTTTTGATGATGTCGAAAGCGACAGTTGAAGCGATTGCGAGTTTCTCAGTTGCGATTAACCCGACAATATTATCGAAGAGCTCAGAATCATCGATCGAGGCGTTAAATTTTGCGAGCAGCTCTGTATCTCTGGTGATTATCCACCGTGTAGAGTCATTGTCGATCGACTCATCTGTTATAGTCTCAAGGTCGGTGATGCTGATCTCTAAAACGTCGAGGATTGTTTCTTGTACGCGATTCATCTGTTTTTGGTTTGGGTGTGGGGTTTTCGTTTTTTTTCTTTATTTTAAAATAAAGTCAAGTAGATTGACCTCAGTGGATTTACGTGATTTTCCGTTCACCACCCAAATTCTTGATAGATTGGCCTTACGTAACTACAAGCGGCTCTGTATTTGTCGGGGAAATCATCGAATCTATCGTTTAGCCACATGCCCGCGATTTTGATCACGTTGCCTAGTTTGTAGTAGTTTTTGTCGTATACTTCTATCACGTCGTCGGCATGCTCGACTAGCGTTAGTTTGTGCATCGCGATCGTTTTTAGCGATGCATTTTCTTTTGTTTGCGCTTCGATGATGCTATCAACTTTTGCATGATTTTCTCGTTCTAGACAATCAGATCCAAAATGCACTACAGTTAGTAGTCCTTTGTAGATAGAAAACCAACTTGAGCGATCGATGCCTTGCAACCAACAAAATTCTTCCATATCGGTGTATGTGTTAATGTTAGGCATCAACTCGAAGCAAAGCGTCTCGTAATCTGTTGGTAATTCGTCATCGTATTCTAACCAGTCGTATTGCTCAAACATATATTTTATTGTCAAGTATTTTTAATTTAATTCTAACGCATCTAACGCATCTAACCAATCTGATGTAGCACATTGGTTAATTTTTTTAACAGTCAGGTAGCTACCGAAGGAGTGACGTTTTTCGTCGATGATGGTTAGCTTTTCGATGTCCTGGTAAAAGTTGATGATGTGTGCTGAGTTGGTGTCTGCATCGATGACGATCGTATCTTGGTGGCAGGCGTCGATCAAGTTTGATAATGCTTGCAAGTCGTTAAAATCGGTATCCATGAAGTCAACTACTTTTAGGTCGAGGTAATTGTCTAATTGTGGGTTGAATTGTGTCCCGTCGAGGTTTTTAGTGACTAGCATCTAGTTTTTGTTTTTTGCTTATGTCTTTATTATGGCTCAGCCAATTTGCCGAGTCCTCAGTGGATCTACTTGACTTTTATTTTTTCGATAATGTGGTATGGAAAAATTAATTGTTGCAGATTTAATTGGTGAGATTTGCCAAACAAAAGAGCAAGGTAGCAAGCTGTACCGAGTTATTATTGGGTCATCTGAAGAGTTGGAGTTAGACTTCGATCGTGTCAAAGTAATCACCATCGATTTTGCTAATTATGCGATCGGGCATTTGTTGAAGCATTTGACGATCGATGAATTGCGTGGTTGGGTGACGTTCAGCAATGTTACCGATGATAAGAGAGCGATTTTGGATTTGGTTATGACAAATGCCGAATTATATTATCGGCAGGTTGCGCAACGACACGTAATCGATCGAGCGATCGCGAAATTTCTCATAATGTGTAAAGATGATATAGAATTGATGGCAGATGGACAGAATAAATGACGGATTGACTAACTATGTTAATTTGGTTGGTTCTGAGGTAGATCCTACAACAGCATATGTGCTCGGCAAGGATTGCGAGCAGCCTTATTTAGAGTGGTACGCTAACGGCGGCATTGCACATAAGATTGCCAGTTTTTGGGCAGAATGCATGGGTACTGGTTTGATTGTCAACGTAGCTGCTCAGCGTGACTCAGGTCGTAACAAAAAAGCTACGGCCACATTACAAGATTGGTTACAATCAGAGTACGATCGGCTTGATGTGCTTTCGATATTTAAGGAAGCGGAAGTGCAGTGCAATATTGATTGTGCAGCACCGATAGTCATGCTCACGGACGGCAACGATCCTCTTAACACTGTGCCTACTAGATACAGTAGAGTAGAGATGTTACAGATACAAGATCCCTTTTACTTTCGGCCATCTATTCGTAATTTATTTGGACATAAATCGGTAGATCACCGGCTTGTTGAATTTTACACAAACACGTTAGGGAACCAGACTACGATACATGGTTCGAGAGTGTTAGCGATGGCAGCTAGAAAGTTGTTGAAGGCGGAGAAATGGGGGAGTGTTAAAGAAAGAGAATGGGGCAGGCCGTTACTTGGAACATCGGTGCTTAAAGCTGCCATTAGATATGAGGCAGCGATCGTCATCTCTAGTATATTAATAGAGAAGAAGAACATGTTGGTGTATGGGGTGAAGGGCTTTAACGATGGCATGGAAAGTTCGTCTAGTGACTCTTACGCGATGCAAGCATTGAATCAGGTCAAGATGTTGCAACGTGCGTCTAACATACTTAATGTGGCATTAGTGGATCTTGATAGTAGTAAACTTGAAGCTATCGATCGAAATATTAGTGGAGTATCAGACTTAATCGATAAATCTCGTCAAGCGTTGCTTGCTTCATTAGATAACATTCCAGCTGAGTTTTTATTCGGAGAGCGTAATAAAGGCGGTCTGAATGGTAGCAACTACGATCTAGAGCGCAATAATAATTTAGCTACCCAAAAGTTCAAGACTCGTTGGTTACCTCATTTACATAAGCTGAATTTGCTCCTATTGAACAGTTCTAGTTGTCCCATCAAAAATGTTGACATTAGTACGATCGAGATAAATAGAGAATCGAGTTATGCAGAGAATCCCTCTGACACAGCGCAAACTAGATTGACGTTGCTGCAAGGTGACCAGATTCTCATCAACATGGGTGCTATCGATGCCAATGAAGTTCGATCGAGACATGTTAGCCCCACTTTTGAACGTGAGCTAGTATTAGAAACAACTCAAGCCCCAGGAATATCTCAAAATGAGAACAAAACTCAACCAGCAACAGCTACATCGACTGAAGATCAAACTAGCGGAAAACGTCCTGACTCCAGCAATGGAAGAGGGAGCAATGGTAGCAAAAGAGCTAGCACCAATTGATACTAGCTCTTTGAGTGAATCTATCAGAGTAAGTGATTATCACATTGATGGCGATCGCGTGTCAGTTAAATTGATCGCAGGTGGTGTAGATTACTCTCATACCTATTTTTCAAGTACTGGTAAGACTGGCCATGTGGTAGATTACGCTATGCAACAAGAGAGCATACATAATTTCATTGGACAGTCTATACCAACGATCGTAGAAAATATTTTATTTTAGTAGTACAGGCATTATCAGATGTAGTAGATTGCTATATTCGCTGGTAAACACAACTTGAGATTCGTCATCGATGAGAGAGATGAGGACATTTTCGACGCAATCGAAAGAGGAAATTGCCTTGAGGAGATAGGCAGGATCGAAAGGAATAGACAAAGTTTCTTTAAATTGAATTGAGTCAGAATCTATGACGAATGTCTTCACTATATCATTGTCACGATTCATTGCGTGCATTACCGCACGATCGGAGTCTATATCTATACGAACGTGGTTTGATTTTGTATCTACAATGTATTGACAATTATCCTTAAACTGTTTTGTGTTGACTACTAGGTTACTGTTGAATTCTGATGGAATTATCGATTCGTAGTCTGGGAATGTGCTTTCAAGCATAGGAACGGACAAAATGATCCCGCCGCCGTCGCCGTCGGATTTGAATGTCGCTTTGTTGTTTAGCTCATCGAAAATTAATGTCGTGTTCTCGCCAAAACCTATTTGAGATAGTTTTGACAGATGTAGTGCATCTACAGTGTAATTGATGTCGGAGGATATATTAGTGGTGGCAACAATTAGCTGAAAGCCATCAGTTGAGGCAATGTTATTTTTTTGGAAGTTAACTCCTTTTAGTACGTATTTTGTGTAGTCTTTGCTAGCAGCTAAGGAGGCTCGTTGGATTGAGTCGATTTGGTCTGAGGTCAAAGTGATGGTCGTGCCCGAGTCAAATATATGCGGAACAGGAGCGATCGCATCATGAGTTTTTAAAAATATATGCGGAACAGGAGCGATCACATCATGAGTTTTTAATTCGCCGATATCAATTGTTTTGTCTTTGAGAAGTTTGACAATCGCTGACATATCGTTGAGTGTGAAGCTGCCAGTCATAATGCGATCGCATGTGGCGTCCAATTCGATCGATAATGATGTTTCGGTGTCGGTGACATGTAGTGTCAAGTTGTCATGATTTGTTTCAATGATGTAGTTAGGACGTTTTAACTTGATAGATTTCAGAGATTTGATAGCTTTGGATAGTTGCTTGCGATTGACTATTATGGTGCTCATGATGATTTTATTTTTATTTTCCTGGTACTCTTTAATTATAAATTAATGTCAAGTAGATTGATATGCGAATATATACTTAAATTTCGCCCATTATGCCGAGGGACAAATCAGTTGCCAATAGTGATAGTGTTTAACACCTGGGAAGCTTTCCGGTTCCCTAGTTGAGCCAAGGCGGTCAAGACTAACTGAGTTTCGGCGAAGGTAATAGTCGGGTACAAATCGCTATCAAATGTGTCAAACACACCCATCTGTTTAATCAAGTGCAGACGATTAAACTCCTCGATCTCGCTATTTTCTACGTTACAGATATTAGCTAGTTCATTTGTACTAACTCTGATTGTCCCATCCCCATCGGTAAAACTGTAGCCTGGGAAGTAAATTTTGCCCCCTTTTTCCGTCACATAATATAAAGTGTGGTAAACGACTTCTCGATGGCCAACAGGCTGACCGATAACCGGTTGGTTGGTAACAATCTCCTCGAGTAATCCTGACAGCCCGCTAATATTAGATATCTCGTGGGTGAAGCTATCTAGCGCGTACAATTTGACCCTTGAGAGCCCTCGCTTGGTATCGACTATTTTCTTGGTACAACCACGCATCTTTGACCAGCGACGGGCAGTTTCGTAGGCTATCCCAAATAAACCAGAAATAGTCCCAGTTGTACCATATAGGTTCTTATTTTTATCAATATATAGAGGGAGGTCTTCTTGGGGGATAAATTTAAATCCATTATGGTAACCCAGCGCTATATTTCTATCAATTGATTTCAGCTTTGGCATCGTGTTTATAAAGTTTGTATTTAATCGTGACCGCAAAGCGGGGCGCAAGCCCCTGACTTCAGGCATGGGGTCGAGCCTGTCGCGGCTTTAGCCGCCTTGAGGCGATTCCACGGCTTTAGCCGCAGTATGCGCTCCAAGTGTTCTAATAAGCTCCCGAATGACAGCAGTTTTGGTCTGTCCATTGTCTTCACAATACTGTTCCAATATCTCAAACTCTTTCTCCGTCACAATAATATCTATTCGTCTTTTTGCTACTGCCATGTGTTGATTCTTACGGTGTTTTACTGTATAATCATAACATGAAGCAGAGATACCAGTACCGAATTTATCCCACTCAACAGCAGCAAGGCGATCTAGCAAGATTGTTTGGCTGTTGTCGAGTGGTGTATAACGACGCTCTGGCACTATGCAAAGCCTCCGAAAAGCTACCTAGCAATGGCGACTTGCAGAAGATCTGCATTACCCAAGCTAAGAAAACAAATGAGCGTGAGTGGCTGAGTGAAGTATCAAACATCCCTCTCCAGCAATCTGTTATTGATTTGGGCACCTCGTATAAGAACTTTTTCGATTCCCTTAAAGGCAAGCGGAAAGGTAAAAAATTAGGCAGTCCAAAGTTTAAAAAGCGCAAGGGTAAGCAATCAGCAAGGTTTAGAATTGGTGGTTTCTCCATTAAAAATGAGAAGTTATCTTTAGCTAAAATTGGGCTAATCGAAGTGGTATGGTCGAGAAATCTACCATCTGAGGCTAGCTCAGTTACTGTAATTAAGGATGCGTCCGATCGTTATTTTGCTAGCTTTGTTGTTGAAGTCGAGCCAGTTTTATTGCCTGATAATGGGCAGTCTATTGGCATCGATTTAGGAATCATCGACTTTGCTACTTTCGACACTGGGGAAAAGATTAAATCTCCCAAGCCCCTCAAGCGAAGACTTAAAAAGCTCGCACGAGCACAGCGCAAACACGCTAAAACCACCAAGGGGAGCAAGAGAAGAGAACGGGTGCGGAAACGAGTAGCTAAGATTCATGCGAAGATTTCCGATGTTCGTAAAGACTTTCTGCATAAGTTATCGACTAGAATTATTCACGAGAACCAAGTGATAGTTTTGGAAGATTTAGCAGTTTCCAATATGGTAAAGAACCGCAAGTTGTCT
>Ga0213921_1000534_pt1 | contig 12184 bp, 16 predicted proteins | sample McNCre2017MG_FD_165041 | JGI IMG/M metagenome (GOLD analysis project Ga0213921, IMG submission 165041) | Freshwater microbial communities from McNutts Creek, Athens, Georgia, United States - 20-17 MG | ecosystem: Environmental > Aquatic > Freshwater > Creek | place: USA: Georgia | collected...
CTTTTAGTCGGGTTTAACTTGTCCACCAAGTTCTTCTATTGCCAAAGTAACACATTCCGCGTAGTCGTCCATGCCACTAAGTTGGAAATCAATAAGCATGTTCCGTAAACCGCGCACAAGGTGATCATCACGATGTTTACGTGGCACATGATTCGGTCGCGCAATTTCATCTAGCAAGTTAAACACAGTCATTTGGTGTTTCATCATCGGGTTGCTGTCCATAATCATTTGTCGGGTTTCCTCGCTTAATTCGCCTTGATTCCATGCAACGCCTTCGCTCATTTTGTGCTCCATGGATTCCATCCGGATCGGTTCCAGATCACTAGGCCTGCACGTAAATTAGTTTCAGGGTCTAACAAGGATTTGCAACTTGTGACGATGCCGTTGGTTTGAAGATAGGAGTTTTTGCCTCGGCACCAAAAGCCATTAATCTGTAGCAGGCCGTAGGAGCCACCCATAGGATCGGTGCGGTTCCATGCTGATGGGTTGGCGTGGGATTCGCGTTCGATGATCTTTGCCAGTTGGTTGTATTCGCCAACAGGCCAACCGAGGTTTATTGCCAGCTGCGTGAACTGGACAGCCGGCGTGGCATATGGATCAATGACCATGATCGGCTCGGTGGTCGTCGTGGTCGGTTCAATGAGGTATGGCTGAACGCTGATAGGTGCTTTAGGCATAATGCCAGAAGCCTCTGATTGGGCATTTGGAGCCCCTAGGAGCGACGCAAATCCCCAAATAGCAGTAATGAAGCCTGCGATGAGTTTGGGTGCGGTTAGTTGCATATTGAATATCCTTTCGTCGGGTACATCGACCCTAGACAGCCTGGTCGGCTATTGCAAGGATTTCGTTTTTTTCCAAGCCTGTACTGCGTCTGGGATGACATCAGCATTGAAAACGTTCACATGCCATGGCTCGCTGTCAAGTTCCCAGCTGAACCCGTATTCGAGTGCGGTCTCTGCCATGAACGCAAATCGCTCGCCTGATGCCTCGGACACGTCAACCGAAATTCCCCAATTGTGGTGTGATGATCCGGGTTGCGCGATGGGTGCTTTGCCGGGTTTCAAATACCAATTTTGACCCTTATAGACGCGAGGCTTAACCCCTGCGATGGGTGCGGTGGTCATGCGATCGTTCCACGCAATGATCTGGGTGGCAAGTGATCTATAGCAGTCGTTGGCGCTGGTTGGCTTGAATGTTTTGATGCCTTCGGCAAATGCTCGATCGCGCCAAGCCATCCAACAGTCCGCAGCTGCATACAACAATTTTCCGTAAGGCTTTACCTCGACAAGCATGTTGTTTGGTAGTTCGCCTGCCTGACAATGCGCGACGATGCGCGGCAAAATGACTTTACGCTTGTGGGGTACTGTCACGCCCGAAACCTTTATCATTCGGATTTACCCAGCGCATCAGCGGTGGAATGATGCCGGCAACAGCGCCTTTGACATAGTTCATTGGTTCCATGGTGCCAGTCGAATAGACCGCTACGAGTGCGCCAACAGCTGAACGTGCGTAACTGGCGAGCATTGCTTTGTCTTTGTCTTTCATTTGTGGCCTTCCATGTGTGAATCGATTTTTTGTTCTATTCGACCCAAGGCTGTGTGTACTTGCCCGTGGTCTTTTTTGTTGTCGCTGCCGATTTTGCCAATGAGCGCCACCAATACAAGGAAGCCACCACTGACAAGAGCCACCACAATTTGAGTGTCCACTTGATCACGAAAACAGTGCAGCAATTTCTTCGGCGGTTAACCCAAGTTTTGCAAGAGTTTCGGCTTTTAATTTTGCACGAATGGCATCAATTTTGGCTTGTTCTTTACCGTCAGCATAATGAGCGTCTAAAGCTGCTTTTTCGTCAGGATTTGCTTCTTTAATTTCGTTATCTATTTGAATTAAATAAGTCATAATTTTCCTAACTGTTGGAGTATCCAAATACTCGAATTGTTCCACCTGTGAGCGTTGCACCTGAAATTGCTGCAATTGTAAAGCCTGTATAACTGGTGGCTAGTTGGTGTTGGCCGCCAATAACACCTGACGACAAATAACCGTTAAATGTTCCAGACCAATTTGTGTAAGCGGCGGCAAACGGATTGAAAATGTTCATTGCAATGTTTCCTGCTTTGTTAGCGTCAGTTATACCTATATAGGCGCTTGCAGCATTGCTTCTGTTGAGGTCGGTTACTGCTCCGGTGCTCGTTAAACCGTAAACCGCGTTTGAATAATATGATGCGGTGGATCCTGTCATGATAAATGTGATCGCTTGATCGTTTGCGGACCAAGTGCAGTTTGACATGGTTATCAAATAATTGTCGTATGTTGCACTGAAAGCGCTTGAAACGGCTACAGATGAAACGCCTGTTCCAATTGCTTGAGATATTACAAGCGTTAATGCGCCAGACGTGTTTGTTACCCATGCTGAACCGTTGTAATACTGTGTGGCGTTAGTTGCTTCAATAAAGCAGTATTGACCTTGAGCGAGAGCTTTGTTTGATCCACCGAAAGCTGCGTCACGGGTTGTCGTCGTGGCGAAAACTGGTATTCCGGTATTAATTTGATTTTGTTGTGCAGCGGTCAAGACCTGTGACGCGGTGAATGTTGGAACTGCGGTTTGTGCGTTTGCTCCCATAAGTGCTCCTTATCCTAGGACATTGGTTGAGTCGAGTGTGCCATATACAGGATCATTCAAGATGAGCTGATAGACGATGGTTGTTGGGCTTGTGTAATAGGTGACTGCGTGGCCTGTTGAGAAATTGATGTTGTGGGCAATGCCTTCAACGGCGCTGGATTGGCTCATTTGGTAGTTTGTGGATGGCCCAGTTTTAATGTTTTTTTGGATGGTAATTACTTGTCCAATATCGACGCTCACCGCCGAGTCTTTTAGTGCGTTGGTTGGCATCATCGGTAAGGTCGTATCTAGTTCGTTAAATCGCGCTGTCGGGTTTCCGACTACTAGATAATTGGCGAGTGTTAAAGCTGCCGAGTCGGCGTGTAAAAGGCTGTCGGTAATTGATTGGGATTGGATCAGGTATTTTGCTTGGCTCGCTGTGTTATTTGCGACCTGTGGGCTTGAAGATCCTGCGATGGTGACGCTTGCACGGTTACACACCTGATCACCTTGAAATGAAATACTAACTCCGTTATATGGTGCGGTACCTGCAGCGCCATCATCATGGAAATCAATCACTGATGTGCCGAGAGTGTTGCCGATCCTGTTTTGAAATGTGAACACGCCTTTGCCGGAGGAGTTGCCTCGACTAATGAAAATGCGTCCTTGTTCGGCTTGATTGATTTTGTTGGCATATGCGGCAACCGATGTGCCGTTCGCAACGGTGTATGCAGCTGAACCGCCAAGGGTCACGGTGCCAGTAGCAATGTTGCGTGTCGTTGCCGGATAGGCGACTTCGGTTTTGTCCAACAAATTTGATACTCGAGTGCCTGATATTTCTTCTGACGGGTTCCATGCAGAAAGTTGGGTCTGGGCAAGAATATAGAAATCGTCTGCGCATGACACGTTTACGGTGTCAATGCCTCCGAGGTTAAACGTGTAGTCATAGTTAACGATGTACCCGCAGAAAAGATATTGCAAAGTGTTTGTGCTGTCATATCGTCCGAACCGCACTTTGCGCAATGGTGCAAGACCAGGCTGATTGTTGGTCGGATCATAGTAAGGCGATGATGTATCAAACGGGTTGAAAATCATTGACGTGTATTTACTATCGGTTAGCACGAAGCCCATGTGCCCATGGGTGAATTGGTCGCCGATATCTTTGCGACCGCGCATAATGTCAACGCTCAACACGCCAGCGGTAATGTCCGCATAAGTAACGCCCGGGCCGAGTGTGTAAGTCGTATTATTTAATACGCCTTTTGTGGTGTCGTTTAACGTGAACGATCCCCAGTCGTAACCCGTGTCTACTTCGAGGACATAGTTACCGGACGCGACGACAGCTGTGCCGGGCATCAGGCATACCCAGTGACCGCAATAGACGCTGCGCCTTGTTGACGGTTGAATGCTCGAAGCGCGTTAACGACTGCTTGACCGATTTCGGCTGATGTGGAGAAACCGCCGTTTACGTTGACGGTGACGTTGCCCATGCCACCACCGCGACCGAGTGGAACGACGGCTTCTGGGCCTGATTCGCCGATAAGCGCCAATGTTGGGCTATCCACGATGCCACCGTTTGCAAGCATCGGAATATCTGGCACATCAAATCCGTTGCCACCGATACCCGGCACCCATGACGGGATGCTGAAATGAAGTTTGCCGATGGTGTTATTCCACAGTTTTGCGATGGTGTTGAAAATTGTTTTGTAGACGCTTAAGACTGCCTCGACATAATTGGTTATGAATCCGACGCTGGTTGTGACCGCGGTTTTGATGAAACTGAACACGGTGTCCACGATCATGCGAACAGACTCAAATTTTGTGTACAGCAATGCGAGAACGGCGATGAATGCGATGATGCCAAGGATGACCAGTGTGATCGGGTTGGCGTCAAGTAGCGCGTTCCAGATTGCCGTCAGACCGTTTGTAATGGCTTGTGTTGCGTTGTAAATCTTGAGTGCAGCATTGACAGCCAAAACCGCTACGGCGATGCCTCCGATGACTCCACCGATAATGAGAAATGCGGTCGTGTGTTCTTGTGCCCATTTACCAAACGCCAACAGGATCGGCATCATCTTTTCGAGTGCTGGGATTAGGGCTGCGCCGATGTTTTCTTTGGCTTCCGAAATCGCTATTCCGAAACGTTTCATCTGGCCTTCGGCTGTGCCGGCAGCGGTGGCGGTTGCTCCGCCGAATGTTCCGCCAAGCACGTCCATGATTGTGTTCAGATCCGCGCCGTCTTTGATGAGTCCAGCCATCTCTGGGGATAGCGCTTTTAGACCTTTGTAGTTCCCTGCGTATGCCTTGGAAAGCGCATCTGCAACGTCACCTAGTGGTTTGCCGGTCGCTGTGGCTATGTCTTGGGCAAGGGATAAACCCTCTTGTGCTTGTTTAAGGTCTTTGGTACCTCGAGCAAGTGATGCAAGCGCTGGACGAAGTTCATCGTCAGCTGTGCCAGATGCCAGCGACATCTTGCTAATGAAATCCTCGGTCGCTTTAACTTGTGCATCGGTAGCCGATGTCGAGATGGAAAGAGTTCGGGCTAGTTCTGCTTGCGCGGCTTCATCTTCCATTGCGCCTTTAGTGCAGTCAAATAGCGCAGCACCTAATCCTGCAACAGCGAGCGCGGCAGGGACGGCAGCCTTTTTGATAGCGAACTGGGCTTTTTCGCCACTGGTTTTCAGCGACTCAAATTCTTTGACGGCTTTGTCTAATCCTTTGCCGTCGTAGTCGGTGATAATCGGTATGCGGATACTCATGGTGTCACCATATTACGGTTTACTTGCTCCATGACGGTTTCAATTAGTGCGACCATGTTCTGCTCAATGTCCCCGGAATGCGCAACATAGGCAGGCCACATGATGCGCGACGGTGGGCCGAAACGTGTCATCTGTGCCACAAAATTTGATCCTCGAGCGCCTTTGCCTCCAGCCTTCCCTGCCATGTCAATGATCGCAGCTGCCGGATCAGTCTGGGTGATGACGATCGTTCCCTGATTTTTTTTGCTGGTATCGACTTTGACTTTGACACCGCGCTGGGCTTTTAATTGATCGTAAGGAAATTTCACTTTGCCTTTAGGTGCCCACTGGTATTTCATGCCCGACAAAAACTGCATCGGATATCGACCTTTTGCGTCATCTACGGCAGGCGCAGCAACTTCTTTAGCGTCTTTGTTTAATTGTTTGCGATACAAAGGGTCGACGTTGCGTAATTCTTTAATGGCTTCTTTAACGCCATACACTTCTACGCCTGCTGTCGCCGTCATGTTATTTGCCTTTGTTTTGCTTATTTAACACACTAATGACGGTCTGTAGATCGCGCGTGTCAAACGGAATGTCTGGGGGCCACCAACCGGTGCTTACCAATAGCTGGGCTAGTTGGTTTCGGTAGGTGCCCCTTCCGTAGGGTTTGGGTTTGTTTGATCCTTCATGTCAATCTCGACATCGGGATGTTGCTCGAGCCATTGCTGCCATGTTGCCGGCACCTGGTCGCCTGCAAGTTTGCAAAGCATCCACGCCCAGCAAGCCATGTCACCAACGCCGATGCCTTTGCCGTCTGTGACTTTGCGGTTTTCGGTGCGTTCCCATTCAGCGATGACAAACAGGTTGGTGTTCATTTCGCGTACACCGCGACCGTCTTTTAGATCGATGGCGAGTTTAAGTTTCATTTATTGCCTTTCGTGTCGGGCCGAAGTTGGCCTTAAATCAGACTATTGCGACGCTGTATGTTCCACCTTGGAACGTCAGATCAATCGTGTCAAGTTCGCCGAGTGACGCATTGACGATTGGCAACGATTCCAGATATGCGCCAGTGATGGTGAAGATTGGGTTGGTTGCTGATGTTGCAGCCGACGTTGGTTTGATCGTGATGTTGGTGGAGGTTCCGACCAAGCCAGAAAGTGTTGCGTAGGTTTCGGTTGTTGCAAACGAGTTGTACATCGTGAGGGTGACTTCGTTTGCTTGGAGACCGCCAACATAGACGCGAGCAACACCGCCGAATGCAGTCGATTCTAACGCTTCCACCGTTTTGGTAAGGGTGGCTGCGGTGCATTGGTCGGTTAGGTCAACAGCGTTGATCGTCACGAGCGGATTAGAAAGGTAAGTGCTGGTTGCCATATGGGTTACTCCTTAGGTGCTTCTGGTTTTACTTTATGCGCTTTTGCTTCGCTCGCGGTGGATATGAAACCTCCTTCGAGCAATGCGTCCACGTTAATTCCTTCGACTGGAATGAACTCCTCGCCGACGGTGCCGATCTTGTCTGATTCAATTACATATTTGGTCATGATGTTTGCGCCTGTAGTGAGATGGATAATTCGTATGCCGGATACATTGCGCCACCGATCTCAAGTGAAATCGGGTGGCCTTCCGTTACTGCGACATTAGCCCCGAGTAGTAAAGCTGCGGTGGAGAGTAGTGAGCGGAGCGCGTCAAGGTTTGATGGCCCAAGGGAAATGAGTTGAACTGGGAACACCATTTTGACGATGTTTGCATTCCACGCTGTAAACGACGGAGCGCCGAGTAAAGCCGCGTTGGTTCCGGGCAGGATGTTCCGTGGATCTGTAACCACAGAGAGCCCCGTAACAGCGTTCAAGGTCGTTGAGAGATCGTCTATGGCCTCATTGAAAAGGTCGGTATAGGCGGCGACGGTCATGCGATTTGCGGACGGTCAAGGCCACACAGTTGCTTAATGATCGGCGATAAGCCAGTGACCGGTGCGGTTCCCATTTCGTTGAATGACGCGAACACGTCTATGGCTCCGCGTTGACGGTAAAGCATTCCGCCGTACTGGATTGTGCCAAGTTTTACTGCATCGCTAGGTGCGGTCGTAAGACTGTCAAACCATCCGGACTCTTGACGGCGCGTATAAATGAACTGGTTTGCAGCTGCCGCGCACTGGGTCGTAAATGCCTGATCTGCTGCGGTTGCTACCGATATCCCAAGCCATGTCTGAATGTCTGATGCGGTGATCCAAGTACATGTCTGCGTGTAGGTAATTGTGCCCACGAATGATTGGACGCGATCCACGTTTGTACCGGTGCAGGCGTAAAGCACCTGATTCGGATACGGATTTAGTTCGTTGAATTCCAAAAATCCTGTAGTCGAATTAACACCAATGAACTGGTATTCCGGCAACGCAATGATTTGGAATGTTCCACTGAACGGTGCTGCAACGCTCGCCACAGTTATGGATTGACCTACCTCAAATGGTGCAGGTTCGAGCGTTTGCAGTACCGCGTAGTTGTCTGTCAACTGTTTAGAGCTGACGTTGTAGATAGCCATGGCGGTTAGGCCGCCTTTCGACTAAGCGACGGTGATGGACTGGATGAACTGTGAACCAGCTGCGACTGTTGGGCCGTCCTGTGCGAACGTTGCAAAGTAGCCGTAGTAGCTGAATGTGCGAGCCAACAAGTCTGGAACTTCAACGGAGCGCATACCTTGCTGTGCTTCGTAGAATTCGATTGCTGGAGCGTGAACAATGAGCAAGGTTCCCGATGCTGCGTTTCCATCAACTACCAGCTCAAGTCCGAGTGGGTTCATTCCTGACCATGAAGTTGCGTTTCCTGCGCCAAGTGTGTTCTGACCGATGAGGCCCGGTGCACCGATTGCTGGGAACAATGGACGCTTGCTTGAGTCAAGCTGTGCGCCAAGTTTGCTCCATACATCTGGGCTTACGACCATGTGCGTAGGGAACAAGTTGGTGTTCGTTGAAATGTTTACTGCGCAAGCGTAGATCGCGCTCATCAATGATGATGGATCGCCGGCGGTAACAGTCCAGGTGGAACCTGATGCTTGTTTCTGTGCAACTAGGTAGTCGACTGCGATGTTGTCGGTTTCCTTGAGGTACTGACCGGCAAGGTCGTTCAAGATGATGTTCATTGCAGCGGGATCCGTGAAATCCATTGTTTGTTGTGCAATCTGAATCGATCCAGCGACCGTGCTCCGACTGACGGTATTTGCCGAGAGGGTCATCGTCTGCGATGTAACAGCGGTTCCTTGTGTTGACTGAACACCTGCAGCGGTGTGCTGGGTGATCGATGGACGAGTGAACGAAATTCCAGATCCTTGTGGCATTGCACGAGTACCGAATGCGCTAACTACTGGACGCAAGAAGTTGTAGTTCTGGAATACTGGGCCCAAAACTGGAACTGGCAAAAGACCCGGAGTATCGGTTGTCAAATCTTGCGATACTGCTTCGATTGCTGATTGATCGCGACGGGCAGCGTCACGGAATGCTGCGTTTACTTTTGCGAATGTGTCGCCACCGCGGTGCATTGCTGCAAGATATTCCGATGCGCTTGGCATACGGAATTCTTTTTTCGCTTCTGCGAAAACTACTGGGCTGGTTGGAATGGTTGCTTCTACTTGTTCGGACATTGCCGGCTCCTGTTCTTGGACTTCTGTTTCTACAATAACAATTTCTTCTTCTGGTTGGTGGATACTCTCGTCGGGTTCGGACGCTGCGACATCAGTGATGACTGCCCCAGAGAATGCTGGCCTACCGGTGACGAGCGACAGCTCTACCCAGTCGGCGGCAAGGACGCGCATTGTGCCATCGTCTTGCATCTTAAATTTGGTTGGATTTACGCCAACGGAAACGCTGTCAATTACGCCATCAAGCGCAAGCGTCAAGGCTTCTTCGCCAAGTGCGGTTTTGGAAATACGCGCAGAAAACATCATTCCTTCTGGTGTGTCTACGCGCTCGGACACAAGACCAACAGCCTGCTCGCTGTCATGGTTCAGGTAAAGCTTTGGTGCCTTGCCACCTGTTGGCAAAGATCCAGCCTCAAAGATGACTTTTTCGCCTGACGAAACTTGGGCTACTACGCCGTACGGTACGGCTACGCCGGACACGGTGCGTGATGGTACGCCTTCGACTTTTGATGCGTCGAGTGTGAGATCGGTTGAAATTAACTTAAACATGGATTTAGTTTCCCTCATTCATCGGGGTTTGTGGTGGATTCATTGGTGCGTCTGGCATGTCGGATTCTTCTTCTTCGGCGACTTCGATCATTTCGGATAGGTAGTCGTCGATATCAAAGCGGACATATGTGCCGGCTGGAAGACAGCCTGACAGGGTTTGTTCAATGGTGGTCATGTATGAGCGAGCACCGAAAACGTATAGGTCTTGTCGTGCGCCTTGGTTTGATTGGTAACTGTACGAGCCGACCGAGTTGCCGTTCAGGAAGAAAGGCACGTTACAAACGCGAGCCATCTCTTTGGACTGAAATTCCGCAGCTTCTGATAGCAACATTTTTGATGCGTCCACGTCTGTAGGTTGCCAATCCACAAACTGGTTAATCGCTGCAATCTGGTTGCTGCGACGACTGGCCTCAAATGCTTGCGCAAGTTCCGACAATTCTTGACCGCTCAACGGTTCTCCAGAAGTCTGTTTAAGTACGCCGGCAGGCAAAGCGCTAGAGGCGTTGCGCTGACGCGCGGCTTCGAGTGCCAACGATGTGGCGATGGTTTGTGTTGACTGGTAAATGATTCCTTGGTTTACGCCAATGAATTGCACGACATCTTCTGTTGGGATTTGTGCGCCTTGAAAGAAAATTTGGTTTGATTTTCCGTATGCAAATACTGGGCCTGTCATGTCAAGCGTGTTGACCATTGCGGCAGGCAAACGGCTGAATGATGCCGGGTATCCGTCAGCTGTGCGCGATGAGATCCACAGGAATGCGCGACCGAAAAAGAAAAGATCATCAAATAGCCACGACATAAACGCGCCATAAGTGAGTTGTGGGTCTGGTTGCTTAAGCCATGAACGTGGCGCAATTTCTTCTTCGACTTCGTCTTTGGCTACATCATCCCAGTAGCACCGGTACATTTCGAGCGGAGTGTTTGCGATCACTGATGCGATGAGGTCGCGTGAACGGTTAACGGTTGGGACTTGCATTGCGCGGTTACGGGCATCGCCTTCGATGTAAGAGTAGTACTTGCCAATGGATGCTTCACCTGCTACGGAACTAGGTGCATACGTTCCGCCGGCGGCTGCCTTGATTTCTAGGTGCGGTGAAATCGCTGCCTTGGTGACGCGGTTGAAAATACCCATGGTGTAAGTCTGCCAGTTTCTGTTTGTCGGATGGTGGCACTGGGTCGGCCTCATCCGATCCCGACGAAAGGCAAGGTACATCGACCCAGCGCCGATCTGACTTTACACGGAAGAAAAGCCAAGCGCGGGTTTGCCCATCGTTGAGCGTGTCGCAAGTGCAGCTGCCCAAATCATTGTTCGGCAAAGTTCAATCGGGCCCGGTGAACGCTGCGAAGAAACCGCAACAGATCCTTGCGATTTGACTAGCACCGCACGTTGCACATGTTCGGCAAGTTGCTGGGAGCCGTCGTGGCGCAACACTTTTTCCATGATGAGTGATCGCACTGCCGGCGTGAATTTTAAGATCTCGCCGTAGCCGACAATGACTTTGCAATGCTCATGTCGTTGAGGCCACTGAATATCAATGCTTGGACTAATCGCAAATTTGCATCCTTGCGCAGCGAGTTTGTCTACCTCATCCAGCATGGCCTGATATGAGTCCACTACGAAAGCGACAGTGGCGACAAGTTTTTTGTCGGGTAATGATGCGACGCGCAAAGCAAAATAACGGGCATCATCAATACTGGTTTCTATGCCGACCACGCCGCCGTCTGGTATTGGCCCGTCATAAAGTAGCGACGGCCAGAGTCCAGGTGGTAGCCATCCGCGATCCGATGCGACCCAAAGGTTGCAAGATGCGCGTAGGAATTGTGAGCGGTCTGGGTTTTCGGCTTCGGCGCGGATCGTTTCCATTTCGAGTGTGTGCCCTAATGCTGGGTTTCCCCACGACCATGCGGCCTCGGTCAACGGGTCAAGATCCGGTGGTGGCGACCATTCCGCAAAATAGAACGTGGATGGTTCTTGTTTGTCTATTGCGCGGAGGCCTTGCTCACGCCAACGCAACATTGCGCGACTGGATTCATCTCCAGCTGTGCTCACCATCAGCATCATCGGGGAATGTTTTGCGCGTTGCGACGGGATCAAACCGCCATCAATGACAACCGAATTGATGTCCCAAATTTCGTCGGCAATAACTAGATCATTACTTGTGCCGTGACCGGTGGATGGTTTTGCAGCTCGAATATCCCACGTGGAACCGTCCGGCATTTGAACGCGGTTTCGCCCAAAAGTTTTGGTGATCTTTGCCCCATATTTCATTTCAAGTATTGGGCCCAGAACATCAAACAAACTGACCGCCAAATCCAACCGGTTAGCGGTAGAAAGCACCTGCTGTTTCTTGCCTCGAATGATCGGCATCCGCGTTAACCAAAAGCCGACGACAGCTGACAACAAAACCGTCTTACCGTTCTGACGCGCCGTAGAAATAAGCGCATTACGGTGAACCAAATCACCGTTTTCTTTATGAGCAAAGATCCGTTCCGCAACATGCAACTGCCAAGGCATTAACTCAACATCTAAAGCTTCTCTAGCAAAATCCCTAAAGTCGGCGATCCACGTTCCGGCTGATTTGGGGCTCATCGTTTCCAGTCGAGGCTGATCGTGGTTAATCCCTGCCAGTTCTGGCTGGTTCGGGTCAAACGAGAGAGAAAAGAG